>Ga0265298_10000484_pt1 | contig 59108 bp, 48 predicted proteins | sample AusTroGonzalo_MG_3_FD_193486 | JGI IMG/M metagenome (GOLD analysis project Ga0265298, IMG submission 193486) | Bovine rumen microbial communities from tropical cattle in Woodstock, Queensland, Australia - Gonzalo_01 | ecosystem: Host-associated > Mammals > Digestive system > Stomach > Rumen ... | reverse complement strand
TGCGAAGACTGCTGACGGCAGTCTCGTGCTTGCCGTGACCAACGTCAGCCTCGACAAGGACCAGACTATAGACTTCCAGATAGACGGTTTCAAGGCCAAGAACGTCAGCGGGCGCATCCTCACATCGAAAAACGTAGCCGACTTCAACGACTTCCAGCACCCTAACCTGGTAGCCCCTGCCGAGTTCAAGGATGCGAAGCTGAAGAACGGCGTGCTCACAGTGAAAATTCCTGCCAAGTCGGTTGTCGTACTCAGCATGAAGTAATCTGAAATACAGGGGCGGCACTGCCGCCCCTGTATCATCACCCTAAGAAAAAGTTCAGAGAATCGTCAGCGGCTCTGATGTAACGCCTTGCAAAATCAATGCGAGTGTTTACATTGTTGCCCATCTGTCAGGCAACAGGTCACGCTATTAACTTAGCGGCGTGTTTGGCTGCCACATGGCGGACTTGCAGAAATCCTTAGGAAAACCTTCAGAAATCCAGGCAATTTCCATCAGTTTTCCTTAGGAAAACCTGACCAAAACAACTTGTTTTGGTACGGAAATCCTTAGGAAAGTTACGACCTGTACAGTTGAAAAGTTGTGGAAGTCTTCAGGAAAAACACCGTTTCGTCATAACAGGGACGAATAGTCTGGAACTTCGCGCAGGAAATGGTAGTGCTGTTGCTCGTAGTCCATGCGGCAACAAAGGTGTTCCAAACCGTTGCTCACCACGAGATAGTCGACGTGAAGCAGCAGATTGTATGTCGAAATCTGGTCGAAAACGCGTTGCGTAAGGGCTATCGAGGGCGACTTGTATTCCACAATCATCAGCGGCTGAGCCTCCTTGTTATATAAAACGGAGTCGCAGCGCAACGTCTTGTCACCACATTTCAGCATAATCTCGTTACCTAAAAGTCCCTTGGGATAGCCCTTGTGCTCCACAAGCCAATGGGTGAAATGCTGGCGAACCCACTCCTCGGGCGTCAGAGCCACGTAGCGACGCCGCAGGAAGTCGTAGATCTCAGGCGCTTCGCGAGTGCCGCGTACCTGAACATGAAAAGCCGGCAAATTCAGAGCATTCATGGTGCAAAGGTACGTATTTTTAATGAGAAATGAGAATTTTTTCTATTTTCACGCTTCATTTTTCGCTTATTTTTGTACCTTTGTACCCACTTATGGCACAAGCAGGAGTGACATTCGACAGCGTGATGAGCGCTTTGAAGAAGCGTGAGTTCAAGCCCCTCTACTATCTGATGGGCGACGAGTCCTATTATATCGACCAGATTTCCGACTGGATAGCCAACAACGTGCTACAGCCAGAGGAGCGCGACTTCAACCAGACCGTAGTCTTCGGCTCTGACGTCAACGCCTCCCAGATAGTCGATGAGGCACGTCGCTACCCCATGATGGCTGAGTATCATGTCGTCATCGTCAAAGAAGCCCAAAATATCAAGCATACGGAGCCCCTGGAAAAGTATTTCAAACAACCAATGCAATCGACAATCCTCGTAATGTGCCATAAAAATGGTAAGGTGGACGGAAAGAAACGCAATTACGTGAAAGCTATCCAGGAGGCTGGCGTACTCTTCGAGAGCATGAAGCTGAAGGAATGGACTCTACCGCCATTTATCGAGAAGTACCTCCAAGAGCGACAGGTCACCATCGACCAAAAGTCCACCCAGCTCATTGCCGACAGCATCGGTTCCGATCTCAGCCGACTGACCAGCGAGTTGGACAAAGTTATCCTCAGTCTGCCAGAAAGCAATAGAAGGATTACGCCACAGGTCGTCGAGGACCAGATAGGGGTGAGTAAGGATTTTAACGGTTTCGAACTCCGGGCAGCCATCGTCAGCCGAAATGTCTATAAAGCTAACCAGATAATCAAATATTTTGACAACAATCCGAAGGCAGGAAGCATCTATGCCTTTCTCCCATTGCTCTTCAATTTCTTCCAGAATCTCATGATTGCGCATTATTGTCCAAAAAAGGACAGTCAGGAAGCGTTGGCGCAATGGTTGGAAATTCAACCTTGGGGTGCCAGAGACTATCTCACGGGACTCAAAAATTACTCTGGAATGAAAGTGATGCAGATAATTTCCAAAATGAGAGAAATAGATGCGAAAAGTAAGGGCCTGGATAACCCAAATACACCCCCTGGAGAGCTCATGAAAGAGTTAATTTTCTTTATTCTTCATTGAAAACTTTACCTTTTTAGCCCTGTTTTTTTCTAGAAGGAAAGATTTTCCCAACAAGGATTTCTACCCTCAAATGCCGATTCTCAAAGGGATTCTGCTTCAAAATAAGCCTCCATATTTCGCGAATTTTCAGCCTTTCCGCCGTTCGTTCAGAATTCTCGCAAAACGCGAAAAATCTGCGATTTTCAAACGGTCGGATTCAGAGTTAGCATTCTTTAAGATTTTGTTTTGTTGATTCAGAAACTTAAAGTAATGAAGGACGGAAGCGAAGTTTAGATTTGCAGCAATGTTTTTAGTAATTCGTAAACGCAAATCACAGGTTTTAAAGTTGAATTTTTAAATCCAAATATTGCAATTCAGAACGCCAAACCCATGTTTATACATGTATATACATAAAGCTTTAATGCATTAAAAACCAAGCGTTTATAGATTTTTATTAAGAAATTTGAGTATTATTTTGGATATGTGCCAACCCTAAATACTGTATATGCTCCAACAAACAAATACTTGCCCGTAAGTAGCTGATTTATACCCAGCAACTTGTACCAGAAACCTATATAAATTCTTAGGCCTGCTTCAGGTCTCTATATTTTAGATTTGTAATCCCAAAGGCTTTAACGTCATTTCTCTAAATCTGAATTTGTATATTTAAAACTAGAAATCCAAACTTTAGCATTTAAAATTTTCTTTAGAATCCTTGCATAGTTCATTTTTTTGTTTTACCTTTGTAAACCGAAACAAAATTGGGCTTTTGCCCCCTATTTTATATGTTATGGACATAAAAGACAGAATTAAACGCCTCATGGAAGCTCAGCACATGACCCAACAGGTCTTTGCCGATTTCCTCCAACAGTCACCTGCTACACTTAGCAGCATCTTTAATGGAAGGACCCGTCCTACCCTCAATGTGATTGATGCCATCAAAACGAAAATTCCTGACATTAGTATTGAATGGCTACTCTATGGTACAGGAGACATGTATATGACCCGTACCCGAGATTCCCAGGAACAGGTTAATCAACCCCTGATGGAGGGTCAAGAAGGGGTCATCAACTTCGATGATCCATTACCTCCTACCCCAAACATCCGGGTTTCTTCACCTCAGATGGGTAGTTTTCAGCAAGGTGTAAAAAGTACACACCCCGACTTTTTGCGAGAAGACATGAAAATTGTTGACAAAGCGCCTCGGCGCGTCACAGAAATAAGGGTTTACTATGATGATCAGACCTACGAGACCTTCGTCCCTGCTAAAAAATAGGAGGGATTCTTTTTTTCGCCTATCAATTCGTGTTATTTTTGCCAATTAAGACTCGGAATTCAGAAAAAGTTCGTAATTTTGCAGTCTCAAATCTATAAAATATGAAGAAGTTTATTCTTGACCTTCGTGTTCAGGCTGTGGAACGTCTCAGCGAACGCCATATTCTGCTGAAACTGACCCATCAAAACACTCTGTCGGAGATGCTTCCTGGTCAGTTTGTCGAAGTTCGAGTCGACGGATCTCCAAACACCTTTCTGCGCAGGCCGATTTCCATCAATTATATCGATCGTGAGCACAATGAACTATGGCTTCTGGTCGCTATGGTGGGCGACGGAACCCGTCAGTTAGGACGTTTGCAGGTAGGCGACAAGCTAAACTGTGTCTTGCCCTTAGGCAACGGCTTTACGCTGCCTGAAAACCCTTCGGAACGCCTGTTGTTAGTGGGTGGAGGCGTAGGTCTGGCCCCTATGCTCTGCCTGGGAGCACATCTGGCCTCTATGGGCTGTCAACCCGTATTTCTGCTGGGAGGACGGACAAAGAACGACGTGTTAGAACTGGATATATTTAAAAGGTATGGGCGCGTGTGCGTGACGACGGAAGACGGCAGCTTAGGTGAACAAGGCTTTGTCACTAATCATAGCGTGTTGAAAGAACCTTTTGACCGTATTTACACCTGTGGACCAACGCCAATGATGAAGGCTGTAGCGCGTTATGCCCGTGAGAACGGCATCGGCTGCGAGGTTTCGCTCGAGAATCTGATGGCTTGTGGCCTGGGCGCTTGTCTGTGCTGCGTCGAGAAGACCGTAGACGGCAATCTGTGCGTATGCAAGGACGGACCTGTCTTCAATATCCAAAGACTGCTGTGGTAATGAAATTGAGGGAAGTGAGTAATGAGAAGTGATACTGAACTATTGTAAAATGAAGGAGGCTGCTGATGAGTAACTTGCAAGTAAATATTGGGGCGCTGGCGCTGAAAAACCCCGTAATGACAGCCAGCGGTACGTTTGGCTATGGACTTGAATTCCAGGACTTTATGCCGTTAGACGGTCTTGGTGGCATCATCGTCAAAGGTACTACGCTGAAACCGCGAGAGGGCAACGACTATCCGCGAATGGCAGAGACAGCCAGCGGTATGCTGAACTGCGTGGGACTGCAGAACAAGGGCGTTGACTATTTCTGCGAACATATCTATCCTCAGATTAAGGACATCGACACGAACATGATAGTCAATGTCAGCGGTTCATCGCCTGAAGACTATGCCGAGTGTGCGGCCCGCATAGACGCTCTGGAGCGCATTCCTGCCATCGAGCTCAACATCTCCTGTCCAAACGTCAAGGACGGTGGTATGGCCTTCGGCGTCACCTGTGCTGGTGCTGAAAGTGTGGTGCGTGCCGTGCGTGAGCGTTATCATAAAACGCTGATAGTCAAGCTGTCGCCTAATGTTACGAACATTGCGGACATTGCCCGGGTCTGTGAGGCTCAGGGAGCTGACAGCGTCTCGCTCATCAATACGCTTATGGGTATGGCCGTCGATATTGAGCATCGTCGACCCTTGCTGAGCATCGGTACAGGCGGCCTGAGTGGATCTTGCGTCAAGCCTGTCGCCCTGCGGATGGTCTGGCAGGTGGCAAAGGCTGTTAAGATTCCTGTCGTCGGACTGGGAGGCATCAGTACGGCTACGGATGCTATTGAATTCCTGATGGCGGGTGCTACGGCTATTGAGATAGGTACGGCCAACTTCCTCGATCCTGCCGTCACCATCAAGGTGCGCGACGGTATAGACCAGTGGCTCGAACGTCACGGATGCAAAGATATTCATGAAATCATTGGCTGCTTAGGATGATGTAATATCGTCATTACGTTATTGCGTCATCTTTTATAGGGTCATCTTGTAATCCTGCCTTACGATTAACGATAAAAATTTGAGAGCGGCAAAATAGCCGCTCTCAACCAACACAAAAACTAAACTAGACTTAACTAATTTCTATTGGGAATTTCACAACCCCACAATAGTTGGTGCAAAGATAGTGTAAAAGTTTTAAACTACAATGCTTTTTTTTGTTTTTTTTGCATCTTTATCCGAAAAATCTATATTTTCGTCGTTTTTTGCATTAAATAATGGTCTAAAATGACCATTGCAGCCATCGCTTCCACCACAGGAACGGCTCTTGGTAGTACGCAAGGATCATGACGTCCGCGAGCTGTCAGCGTGGTAGCTTGACCTTGAATGTCGACGGTTGGTTGCTCGCGTAACAGCGTTGCTACAGGTTTGAAGGCCACACGGAAGTAGATGTCCTGTCCGTTGGAGATGCCTCCCTGTATGCCGCCGCTGTGGTTGCTGGCGGTAGGAAGCGTTGCGACGGCTTCGCTATTTGCCTGATGTGGGGGCAGGAAGATGTCATTCTGCTGGGAACCACGTTGGGTGACACAGGCAAAGCCGTCGCCGTATTCAAAGCCTTTGACGGCATTGATGCTCAGCATAGCAGCTCCTAAGGCTGCGTGTAACTTGTCGGCCTCTGGTTCGCCAAGTCCTGGAGGACAGCCCTTTACGACGCCTGTAATTATACCACCTATGGTGTCGCCTTCGCCCTTCACCTCTTCTATCAGCCGTATCATCTCTGCAGCTTTCGCCTCATCTGGGCAGCGAACGGCATTGGTCTCGGCCTTCGACAGGTCGTAGTGGTTGTAATCGTGCTCCAGCCGAATGTCGCCGACCTGTGAAGTATAGGCCTGAATGGTGATACCCACCTGCTGGAGAGCCAATTTTGCTAAGGCGCCAGCCACACAGCGGCTGATGGTGATGCGAGCCGATGAGCGTCCGCCTCCGCGATGATCGCGAACACCATATTTATAAAAATAGGTGTAGTCGGCATGCGAGGGTCGGAACACGTCGCGCATGTTTTCGTAGTCACTGGAGTGCTGGTTGGTGTTACGCACTATGAAGCCGATGGGACAGCCTGTCGACACGCCTTCGAAGACGCCACTCAGCAGTTCTACCTGGTCTTTTTCCTGACGCGCTGTCGTGATTTTGCTCTGTCCAGGACGGCGACGGTTCAACTCTGCCTGAATGAAGTCTACGTCAATGGGTATACCTGCTGGCATACCGTCGATGACACCTCCAATGGCCTCGCCGTGACTCTCACCGAAAGTCGTTAGTCTGAATATGTTGCCAAATGTGTTCAACCTCTCCCTAAACCTTTTTAATCTTTAATATTCAATTTATCAATGGCAATGTCCGCAGCCGCAGTGATCGTGGTTCTCGTGACCACAATGCTCGTGACCCTCGTGACCGCAATGTTCGTGGCCTTCGTGACCACAATGGTCTTCACAGCCGCCACAGTCATCACAGCCACAGCCGCAACCGCCTGTCATGTGGGCAACCATGTGTTCAATCTCCTTATTCGTGGCTTCACGCGTCTCCAGCACGGAACCCTTGAAGTGCAGCGTCTCGCCTGCCAATGGATGGTTCAGGTCAACCTTAACCTTTTCTTCGCCCACAGTCAGGACATGTCCGTAGAAATGACGCCCTTCCTCGTTTTGCAGAGGGATAATGGCCCCTTCATAGATGTGCTCGTGGTCGAAATGGCCGTTAATGCAGAACATTTCACGGTCCAAATCGAGCACGTGCTCGTCCATGTATTCACCGTAGGCCTGTTCCTTAGGAATGGCAAACTCAAAGGTGTCACCCTGGTTCAGACCGACAACCTGTTGCTCGAAGGCATCGAGAGCTATGCCAAAGCCGGTAATAAACTGGAACGGCTTCTCGGCCGTAGCCTCTTCCATCATCTCGAGTCCCTTGTCACCCTCCACGTATAGCTGGTAGGCGATGGACATAAACTTATTTTCTTTCTGATTCTCCATATTGTCTGTCTTTTGTCGTTTGGTTGGCAAAGGTACGAAAACCTTGTCAAAACACCAAAATAATTAGTATTTATTATTGGTTTCCAGACTCCAAAAGGGCTTCAAAAGGCCTTTTTGCAGTATTTCTATAATGCTGAAAAGCCCTTGATTTGACCTATGTCAACGATTCGGGGGAAATGTTGATGTGGGTCAAAAATGTGGCTGTGTTCGCAAACAAAATGCTAGAAAAATTTGTTTGTCTAAAAAAACGCCGTAACTTTGCACCGTCAAAACAGCAAGCGAGCTGGTTAAAAATGACAACAAAAGGATAACAAAGAGAGTATTAATTAAAGAAAAAGAAAGGGTAAGAAAATGAAAAGATTGTTTATGGTAATGATTGCTATGCTTAGCATGACAATGACTTTCGCAGAGAATGAAACCGCTTCAAACCTCAACACTACTGAGGCTTACAATTTGAAGGCAGTGAACATGAAGAAACTCGGAGAGGCGCTGAACCTGTCGAAAGACCAGGTAGAAAGCTTTGCAGAGATTCACAAGACCTTCAGCGCAGAGCTGCTGTTTGCTGCTCAGGCTACTGGCGAAGAGCGTGAGAAAATGATGGATAAGGCCATCAAGAAGGATTTGGCCTACATGGACTACATCCTGAACGCTGACCAGTATCGCAAGTATGTGATGCTGCTGAACGTAACGCTGATGAACCGCGGTCTGAAGTAATAGTGAAAAACTTTAACAAATGATTATTTAGCCATCGCTGATTAAGCGGTGGCTTTTTCTTTTATACTCGATTCTTTTTATAAATAAGGTGATTTTTCCTTTGTTTTTATTTGGTAAATTTGCAAAAAAGTTGTAATTTTGCAGCCGTATTCGGCATTTTCTCGTTGTTCTGTGCGGCTTCGTTTCGCGCAGGAAATGCAGAAGCGGCTGATATTTAGTGTATTAGAATAATAAAAACATTTAATATTTATGTCTGACGAAAAGAAAATCAGCCTCGAAGAGCTCGGGGAAATTCTTGACGATGAGCAGCAACAGTCTGCGTTTAGTATTCAGAACCTTTTTGCTATGTTGGTGTTGAACTGGCAGTGGTTTTTATTGTCGCTCATCATTTTTATTAGTGCTGCGCTCATCTACTTGCGTTATGCTACTCCCACCTATCAGACTTCGGCAAAGATCCTCATCAAGGACGACCAAAGCACACGTCGCCGCAGCAATCAGATGTTATCGAACATGCAGGATTTTGGTTTTTTGACCAATTCGACAGGTATTGAGAACGAGGTGGAAATCATCAAGTCGAGTCTTTTGGCCCGTGAGGCTGTTAAGCGCCTGAAACTCTACACTGAGTATCGTAGCCAGGGACGAGTGACCCGTCAGCTCGTTTATAAGGGCCAGCCTTTCTCCGTCGATATTGACGAAGAGAGCCTGAACCGTTTCGACACCGAATTGCTGAACACGGTGACCTCTATCCAGATGGCCGTTAAATACGAGAGGGGAAAGTACAATGTTGACGGAAGGATCCTCAAGAACGGCCGTGAGGCTTTCATGTTCCAGAAGGTACTTAACCAGCTCCCCGCATCTATCCGTACTTCGGAAGGTACGTTGACGTTCACCAAGAATTCGGCATTGAAAACGGTGAATAATTCCAACGATTCAATAAAGGCAGAGCAAGAAAAGGAGTATACCATGTTTATTTCCATCCGTCCTCCTATGCTCGTGGCCAAAGGCTATGTCGCCCGTCTTACCGTTGCGCCCACTTCGAAGATGACCTCTATTGCCGAACTGACCTTAGTCAATGAGAATGCCCTTCGTGGTATGGACTACCTGGCTGAGCTGGTGCATTGCTATAACGACCAGGCCAATGCCGACAAGAACGAGATTGCGTTGAAGACGGAAGAGTTCATCAACAAGCGTCTTGAAAAGATTGATAAGGAATTAGGTACTACTGAGAGTAATCTGGAGAGCTATAAGCGCCGAAATGCTGTGACGCAGCTGAATATGGATGCTTCTCAGTCGCTGGCTCAGAGCAGTCAGTATGAGACGCGTCTGGCTGAGGCTAACTCACAGATCCAGTTGCTGGACTACCTCCGCGAGTTTGTGGACAATCCCACAAACCAATATAAGATTATTCCCTCAAACGTCGGTATGACCGACCACGCTTCTACAGCACTTATTGCCAGCTACAACCAGACCGTTCAGGATCGTAACCGCCTGTTGAAGGCTGCCAGTGAGCAGGCTCCCCAGGTGCTTACCCTTACCTCTACGCTGGACGAACTGCAGGGTTCTATCCGTACTGCCCTTTTGCAGGCCCGCCGTTCGGCAGACATTCAGCGTCAGGGTATCCAGAGCCAGTATTCCAAATATCAGGGACGTATCGGCAGTACTCCTGAGCAGGAGCGTGTGCTGACGCAGATTGGTCGTCAGCAGGAGGTGAAGTCGGGTTTGTACCTGTTGCTGTTGCAGAAGCGTGAGGAGAACTCCATCTCGCTGGCTGCTACTGCCGACAAGGGTAAACTCATCGATGAGCCTCAGATGATGGGTAAGGTCAGTCCTAAGAGCGCTATCATCCTGTTGGTGGCTATCGTACTGGGTGGAGGTATCCCCTTCCTTATTATTTATGTCCTCCAGTTGTTGAGATTCCGCATCGAGGGTCATGACGATGTGGCTCGTCTGACTAAGTTGCCCATTGTGGCCGACGTACCTGTTGCCAGTGATACGGTGAAAGATTCTGCCGGCATCGTCGTTCAGGCCAACAAGAATAACCAGATTGACGAGATATTCCGTGCGCTGCGTACCAATATCCAGTTCATGATGAAGGATGATGACAAGGTGATTCTCTTCACTTCATCTACTTCCGGCGAGGGTAAGACCTTCCTGGCTGCCAATCTGGCTGTGTCGTTTGCCCTGTTAGGAAAGAAGGTGATCCTCTGTGGTCTAGACATCCGTAAGCCTGCTTTGGGTCGTTTGTTCAATATCACCGACCGTCAGCAAGGTGTCAGTACGTTGTTAACCAAGAGCACAGTGACAGCTGCTGATCTCAACTCGCAGATCAACGCCTCGGGTGTCAACGAGAACCTCGACTTGCTGCTGGCAGGTCCTACGCCTCCTAACCCCACAGAGTTGCTGGCCCGTGAGAATCTGCATCAGATTATCGACCTGTTGCGCGAGGAGTATGACTATATCATTTTGGACACCGCTCCTGTTGGTCTGGTGACCGATACCTTAGAGATTGCCCGCTATGCCGACGTCAACTGCTACGTCTGCCGTGCCGACTATACGCCGAAGACCAATATCGGACTGTTGAATACGCTGGCTGAAGAAGAGAAGCTTACCAACGCCTGCGTAGTGCTGAACGGTGTCGACATGTCGAAGAAGAAGTACGGCTACTACTACGGCTACGGCAGGTATGGCAAGTATGGCCGCTACGGTTATGGTCGTTACGGATATGGCCGCTACGGTTACGGCAAGTACGGCTATGGCAACTATGGCAATTATGGCAACTACGGCAACTATGCCGACAGCCATTATGGCGATAAGAACGATAACTCTATTAAGAGATGATTATTGCAGTAGATTTTGACGGTACCATCGTAGAACACAAGTATCCGGCTATCGGCGAAGAGATACCTTTCGCCGTTGATACGCTGAAGATGCTTCGCCAGGACGGCCATAGGATCATCCTGTGGAGTGTCCGTGAGGGTCAGCTCTTGGAAGACGCTGTTAACTGGTGTCGGGAGCGTGGGGTGGAGTTCTATGCTGTGAACCGCGACTATCCTGAGGAAACGACGGACAACAATCCGCATTTCTCCAGGAAACTGAAGGTCGACGTGTTCATCGACGACCGCAATCTGGGCGGTCTGCCAGACTGGGGTACCATCTACCGCATGATCAAGCACCACCGCAAGTGGCACCATCTCATTGACGAGGCTGTGGCAGCCAGTCACGACTACCATGAACCTCCCCGCAAGAAGCGTTGGTGGCAGTTTTAGCCAAGCTGCAAAAAGAAGAGAAAACAAAAAAGAAAAATAATATGAAACTGAAGAATCTTTATGTTATTGCCTTGATGGCAGCCCTGCTGTCTTCGTGTGGCAGTGTGAAGAATGTCGCCTATCTGCAGAATAGCGACGAAGTAGATCTGGCACTTTCGCGTGTACTGTATGATGCTCGCATCATGCCGAAAGACCAGTTGACGATTACCGTCAGTACCAGTAACGATGCTGCTGCTGCGCCCTTCAACCTGACAGTGCCGACACCGTATACGGTAACGAGCCGATCTACCTACTCGCAGCCCATGCTGCAGTCCTACCTTGTAGATAACGACGGATATATCAATTTCCCCGTCATTGGTGCCCTCCACGTAGCTGGTCTGACCAAATCGGAGTGTGAGAAGTTGATTTTGGGTAAGGTTCGTCCCTATATGGCTGAAACCGAGAATCCCATCGTTACTGTCCGCATGTCGAGTTACTCCATCAGTGTGCTGGGTGAGGTGAATCGTCCGGGCAGCTATCAGGTAGGCCGTGAGAAGATTTCCATCCTCGAGGCTCTGGCTCAGGCTGGTGACTTGACCATCTATGGTGTTCGTGACAAGGTGAAACTTATCCGTGAGGATGCCAATGGTCAGAAAGACATCCAAGTTTTGAACCTCAATGATGCCAATCTCATCAATTCACCTTATTATTATTTACAGCAGAACGACATTGTCTATGTAGAGCCTAATACGGTGAAAGCTCGCAACTCCAGTATTGGTGCTTCGACGACGCTTTGGTTTACCGCTACCAGCATTCTTATTTCTTTGACTTCATTATTATATAATGTATTAAAGTAATAATGGCAGAACAACAACATCATCATCACCACCACCATCATCATAAGCCGGACGGCGCAACTTTGTTCAAGCGCAAGAGTCTGGCTTGGATTAAGCGGCGCAAGGTCATAGAACGTGTGCTGAAGAAGGCACTTTTCGTTATCGCTGTCATTATGGTTATTGCAGTTATTGTGGTGTACACTTTACTTTAAACTTATTATTGTTTATTCATGAATATAGCAATTGTAGGAACAGGATATGTAGGTTTGGTCAGCGGAACATGTTTCGCTGAGATGGGAGCGCATGTGACGTGTGTCGACGTAGACACTCAGAAGATAGAAAAGCTGAAAAACGGAATCATGCCCATCTATGAGCCAGGACTGGAAGAGCTGGTGCGCCGTAACGTGGAGTTCGACCGTCTTAACTTTACCACCGACCTGACTGAGGTGCTCGACGATGTCGAGGTGGTATTCTCCGCTGTGGGAACGCCCCCCGATGAGGACGGCAGCGCTGACCTGAAGTACGTTCTTGCCGTTGCCCGTCAGTTTGGACAGCACATCAACAAGTACACTATCTTGGTCACGAAGTCTACCGTTCCTGTCGGTACAGCCAAGAAGGTGAAGGCCGCCATTCAGGAAGAGCTCGACAAACGTGGTGTTCAGGTCCCGTTCGACGTTGCCAGCAATCCTGAGTTCCTCAAGGAAGGTGCCGCTATTAAGGACTTTATGAGTCCTGACCGCGTGGTGGTAGGTACCGAGTCAGAGAAGGCCCGCGAGGTCATGACGCGCCTCTACAAGCCTTTCCTGATCAACAATTTCCGTGTTATCTTCATGGATATCCCCTCTGCCGAGATGACGAAGTATGCCGCTAACGCTATGCTGGCTACCCGTATCTCGTTTATGAACGACATCGCCAACCTTTGTGAACGTGTTGGCGCTAATGTTGACAGCGTGCGTAAGGGCATCGGCACAGATACCCGTATTGGTACAAAGTTCCTCTATGCCGGTTGCGGATATGGCGGATCGTGCTTCCCTAAGGATGTGAAAGCCCTGTTGCACACGGGTCTCGACAATGGCTACCACATGGAAGTCATTGAGGCCGTCGAGCGTGTCAACGAGAAGCAGAAGTCCATCGTCTACGACAAGATTATCCGTGCTGCAGGCAGCGTGAAGGGGAAAACCGTTGCCGTCATTGGCCTCTCGTTCAAGCCAGAGACTGACGACATGCGCGAGGCTCCTGCTTTGGTTGTCATCGACAAACTTTTGAAAGACGGGGCCTCTGTGCGCGTCTTTGATCCTATTGCTATGGATGAGTGCCGTCGTCGCATTGGCGACAGCGTCACCTATTGTAAGAATATTTATGATGCTGCCGATGGTGCCGACGTCTTCGCGCTGATGACGGAGTGGCGCCAGTTCCGTATGCCTTCCTGGAACGTCATCCAGAAGGTCATGACGGGCAACGTTGTTGTTGACGGCAGGAACATCTACGACCGTTCCGAGTTGGAATCCTATGGATTTGTCTACTCGCGCATCGGAGAACAATAATCTTAGTTCAATGAAAAATCCCGTAAGAGGCATACTTAACTGGTATTTCAGCCGGAACTCACTGCCTTATTGGTGTCTTCTGCTGGTCGATACGATGACTGTGTTGGTGTGTGTGCTATTCACATACTGGATATTCCGCAAAACACAAGTCATCTTCGATAACCGCTTTGAAGTACTCTATACGGCCATCGCTTATAGCCTGTTAAGTTGGGTGGGAGCACGTTTGTTCCGAACCTATTCCGGTGTGGTACGCTACTCCAGCTTCATCGACCTGTTGCATGTGGCTTTTGCCAACGTGGTATCCGTCGTCCTATGTCTCATCCTGTCGTATAGCATGGATGCTTTGCATGTAGATGCTTTGTCAGCACTGAACCAGACGGAAACCGTTGTGGCTTTCTTCATAGCTACTTTGGTGATGTGGGGTGTGCGCGTCCTGGTAAAGACCTTGCATGACGTCACCCTGCAGCGCGACCGTGCCATACGTGTGCTCATCTATGGTGCATTGTCCGGTGGTGTGGGTTTGGCCAAGAACATCCGCAGCCAGCGGCCGCAGCGTTTCCGCTTATGTGGCTTTATCTCCCACGACAAGCGTGCGAAGCACATGCTGCTGATGGGCGAAAAGGTATATAACATCGACGACAACCTCCTTGAGGTCATCAAGGAAAAACGCATCGAGGCAGTCCTTGTGTCGCCGCTTCGATCCAGCGAGTTTCGTAACAATCAGGATATTCAGGACATGCTGATTAATGCCGGCGTTCGCATTTTCATGGCTCAGCAGGTAAAAGAGGCCAGTCTGGAAGACAACGACCTGACGGATGAGGAAATCAAGAACATGCAGATGCGCGAGGTGTCAGTTGAAGACTTGTTGCCTCGTCAGGAAATTGTCGTGGACTTGGAGTCTGTTGCGGCTCAGTTGTGGGGTAAGCGCATCCTGGTGACAGGCTCCGCCGGCAGCATTGGCTCTGAGCTTGTGCGCCAGATTGCTGAGTTCCAGCCTGCCAAGATGATGCTCATCGACCAGGCCGAGACACCCCAGCACGATATCCGTCTGATGATGGCCAAGGACTTCCCCAACGTTGATGCCGAGGCCATCGTGACCAGCATCAGCCGTCAGCGCCGTATGGAGGAGGTCTTCCGTACGTTCCGTCCTGACTATGTGTTCCATGCCGCTGCCTACAAGCATGTGCCTATGATGGAGGATAACCCCTCGGAGGCTGTGCTCAACAATATCTATGGCACGAAGGTCATTGCCGACTTCAGCGTGAAGTATGGTGTCAAGAAGTTTGTGATGGTTTCCACAGATAAGGCAGTCAACCCCACTAATGTCATGGGTTGTTCGAAGCGCATCTGCGAGATCTATGTCCAGTCGCTGAACAACAGCCAGCAGACGACGCAGTTCGTGACGACGCGTTTTGGCAATGTCTTGGGTTCAAACGGCAGCGTCATCCCCCTGTTCAGGGAACAAATCAAGAACGGTGGCCCTGTGACGGTGACTGACGAGCGCATTGTACGCTTCTTCATGCTCATCCCTGAGGCTTGTAAGCTGGTGCTTGAGGCTGGTACGAAGGGACATGGAGGCGAGATTTTCGTTTTCGACATGGGACAGCCCGTGAAGATTGCCGATCTGGCCCGTCGTATGATTATGCTTTCCGGCGCCAAGAACGTAGAGATCAAGTTTACTGGTCTGCGTCCGGGTGAGAAGCTTTACGAAGAGGTTCTCAACGAGCTGGAGGGAACCAAGCCGTCGTTCCACAACAAGATACGTATTGCCGAGGTTCGCGAGTACGACTTCGCCGAGGTCAGCAAGGAGGTAGACGAACTGATTGAAATTTCGAAACAATATGACGATATGGCTACGGTCAAGATGATGAAGGACATCGTGCCAGAATTCAAGTCCAATAACTCGATTTACGAGCAGTTGGATAAGTAAAAGCCTATGGATTATCAATATCATATCTTTTCGCCTTATCGGGTTTGTCCGATAGGTGCCCATGTGGACCACCAGCACGGACTGGTGACGGGCTTTGCCATCGACAAGGGCGTTGACCTGTGGTTTAATGTACGCGATGACGAGATGGTAAACCTGTCGTCGCGGACTTTTGAAGGCGACGTCAGCTTTGAGATTACCAAACCCTCGCAAATCAAGGAACGCCATTGGGGCGACTACGCCCGTGGCGCCAAGTATGCCCTGCGCAAACGCTTTGAGCTGAAGTACGGCATCGATGGCGTCATCCAGGGCTCGCTGCCTGTCGGTGGCTTGTCGTCGAGTGCTGCCGTGCTGATTGCCTATGTCATGGCCTTCGCTAAAGCCAACGACATCACGCTTCAGCCTTTCGAAATCGTGAAGATTGCCTCTGAGGCTGAACGCGAGTACATCGGTTTGAACAATGGTTTGCTCGACCAGGCCTGTATAGCATTGGGTAAGAAAGACGGTTTGCTGTTCCTCGACTGCGATTCGAATGACTGGCGCATCATCCGCCGCCATCCTGACATGCCTGATTTCGAAATAGGCATCTTTTTCTCCGGACTGACGCGCTCGTTGGTCAATAGCGACTATAACTTAAGAGTTTACGAGTGTAAGACGGCAGCATGGAACATGCTGGCCTATACCGATCAGCCGCTGAAGACTTTCGACAAGACCTTCCTGCGAGACATCCCAAAGGCAACCTTTGACAAGACGAAGATTGCTATGCCGGCACGTTTTGCCCGCCGAGCAGAGCATTTCTATACTGAGTATCGCCGTGTGCGCCAGGGTGTTACGGCTTGGGAGACGGGTAATATGAAACTTTTTGGCAAACTGTCCTTCGATTCTTGCGAGTCGAGCATCCACAACTACGAGTGCGGCTCGCCAGAGCTTATCGCCATCTACGAGATTATTCGCCAGCTGCCCGGTGTCTGGGGCGGCCGCTTCTCGGGTGCGGGATTCAAGGGGGCCTGTATCGCTCTTGTCGATCCAGCCTATAAAGAAGAAATTGGTAAGGTGCTGACAGAGAAGTATCTGGAGCAGTTCCCTGAGTACGAGAAGTCCTTCCAGGTATTTTGGGTGCATCCTGACGACGGCGCGAGATTCGTATAAGGATTAAGAGTGTTGATTGCAAAGCCACACTTTGATTGCAAGGCCACACTCTTAAAGAGAGAACCTTTAGGTCAAAGAATGTTGAATGTTGAGTTGTCGCCTTCGGCGATTATGAATTTAGAGTTAGGAATTATGAAGAATGTGAAACTGTTTTTGATGTCGTTGGTGGCTGTAGTCCTGGTGGGCTGCGGTACCACGAAGACGGTGCCCCTGACGGGTCGCCAGCAGAGTCTGATGGTAAGCGATGGCGAGGTGCTGAGCCTTTCCACGCAGCAGTATCAGGAGTTTATGAAGACTGCCAAAGTCTCTACCAATGCTACCAACACGGCAATGGTGAAAAGAGTAGGGCAGAATCTGGCCACAGCGGTGACAAACTATCTGAATGCCAATGGAATGGCTGAGGATGCCAAAAGCTTCCAGTGGACGTTCAATCTGGTTCAGAACAACGAGGTGAATGCCTGGTGTATGCCTGGCGGACTCATCTGCGTCTATGAGGGCCTGTTACCCGTTACCCAGAACGAGGCCTCACTGGCCATTGTCCTTGGACATGAGATAGCTCATGCCGTGGCTCGTCACTCTGCCGAGCAGATGAGTACGCAGATCAAGCAGCAGTACGGCCTGCAGATTGGTACTGCCGTAGCCGGCGCATTTGGTATGGGCGCCAACACGCAGTCTATCGTCCAGGCCATCGTTGCCCAAGGCTTTAATTTCAAGAACCTGAAATATTCGCGCAACCACGAGAGCGAGGCTGACCACATGGGACTCATCTTCGCCGCTATGGCAGGTTACGACCCGTCGGTGGCTGTCAGCTTCTGGCAGCGCATGTCGCAGCAGTCCAATAACCAAACCGCCGAATTCCTGAGTGACCATCCGTCGGATGCCACCCGCATCAGGCAAATCCAGGAGTGGCTGCCCGAGGCCCAGCGCTACTATAAGCCCGTAACAACTGCAACTACTACTACTACTACGAAGAAGACCACCACAACGAAAAAGACTACGACAAAAAAGAAATAACCCATGATGAAATCAACGATGATGACCCTCTTGCTGGGTCTCTCGCTCAGTGCTGCTGCCCAGACCAAGGACGGTGGTATCTCTGCCCAGATGCTCCAGCAGATACAGCAACAGAACGCCCCCACGGCTTCCGACCGTGCCCTGCGTAACGCCCTGGCCTCCAACGGTATCGATGTGCTGGCACGCAGTCAGGAGAGTACCCGCGCCCTCGACACCTATTTTAATGTAGAGACCAAGAAGCAGAGCATCACCAACCAGAAATCGTCTGGCCGTTGCTGGATGTTCAGCGGACTGAACGTGCTGCGCGCCAACTTTGCCAAGCGTACCGACTCGCTGACCGTCAGCCTCTCGCAGGACTACCTCTTCTTCTGGGATCAGTTGGAGAAGGCTAACCTCATGCTGCAGGGCGTCATCGACACGGGTAAGAAGCCCATCGACGATCAGCGTGTACAGTTCTTCTTCCACTATCCGCTGAACGATGGAGGTACTTTCTGTGGCGTGGCCGACCTCGCCGAGAAGTACGGCCTGGTGCCCACCGAGGTGCAGCCCGAGACCTATTCTGCCGAGAATACGTCGCGTATGTCGGCTATCATCAAGAGCAAACTGCGCGAGCAGGGCTTGGAGTTGCGCCGTATGGTCAATGACAGCAAGAAGACTGCCGACATCCAGAAGCGCAAGACCCAGATGCTTGGAGAGATATACCATATGCTGGTCATCACCTTGGGCGAACCAGTCAAGGAGTTCACCCACGTCTTCCGCGACAAGAATGGCAAGCCTCTCCGCGAGCCGAAGAAGTACACGCCAAAGGAGTTCTATCAGGAGATTGTCGGCGGACCACTCAACGGCACCTTCATCATGGTGATGAACGACCCGCGCCGCGAGTACTATAAGACTTACGAGGTGGAGTACGACCGCCACACCTACGATGGCCACAACTGGAAGTACCTCAACCTGCCTATGGAGGAGATTGAGACGCTGGCCATTGCCTCGCTGAAGGATGGCCGTAAGCTCTACTCCAGCTACGACGTTGGCAAGCAGCTCGACCGCAAGCGCGGCTACTGTGACATCGAGAACTTCGACTACGCCTCGCTCTTTAACACCACGTTCACCATGAACAAGGCCGACCGCATCGCGACTTTCGACAGCGGTTCCACCCACGCGATGACGCTCACCGCCGTCGACCTCGATAAGGAAGGTCGCCCGATGAAGTGGAAGGTGGAGAACTCCTGGGGTTCCGATTCCGGCCATAACGGCTACGTCATCATGACTGCCCGTTGGTTCCGCGAATACATGTTCCGCTTAGTGGTTGACAAGAAGTACGTTTCTGACAAGCTCCTAAAGGACTTCGAGCAGAAACCCATCATGGTTATGCCCGAAGATCCCCTCTTCCAAATGGACTGATTCCCAGCCTGGGAACAGTCAGAAATCACCGAGAAAAGTTACAATTATTGCCGTGATTTCCGCAAGAAATCACGGCAATAATTGAAGGAAATCACGGCAACTTCTGCAACTTTTCTACGTGATTTTGCTCCCAACCCTATTTAGGCATTTCCACAATAAACCGGCATCCGTCGTGATAGCTGTCATCATAGATGAGGTCGCCGCCTAAGCTGAGTGCATGACGCTTGCAGAGGGGTAGACCGAGTCCAAGGCCGTCTGAGAGGTCGTCACTCTTCACAAACGGCTTGTAAATCAGTTCATCAGCATTGTCGGGCAGTCCTGGTCCTACATCCTGCACGGTGAAGCAAACGGAGGTTTCATTCTCCGAGACATGCAGCGTGATATGTTTGCCGTCAGAGAACTTAGCGGCATTGTAAAGCAGTTCGCGGATGGTTCTCATCAGATAGAGACGATTGGTCAGGATACGAGTAGCGTCGGACAATTCGGTCTCGAAGTTGACCTTGATTCGTTGGAAGTGACCGAGGGTGTACTCAATGCTCTCACGTGCCACATCGTTGCACGACACCTCATCGTGGCGGTTGCTCATCAGTTCGTCAGCACCTGTTGTCGACGAACTGTCGAACAGCATGAGCACCATACGTTTCAAGTGGTCGGCATTATACTTCATGATGCTTGTCATGTCACTCAAGTTCTCTGCTTCGACAGGACTCAGGGCGGCAGCATTCTTGCTTCGCGAAGCGATACTCTCTTGTAAAACGTTGGCGAAGCCCAATATGATGTTCAGTGGGGTGCGTATCTGGTGCGACAGGTTTTGGATGAATAACGTCTTTTTCTTGACAGTCTCTTCGGCGAGTTCCATATCACGGGCGCGTTGTTCGTTGTGCTTCCTGAGGGCATCGGCCGTCTCTCGGATGCTGCCCATGTGGTCACGCAGTTTCTGTTGCATGACGGCAAAGCTGTTTTGCAGCAGTCCGATGTCGTCTTTCTGGTGGGAGAAGGGAATGGCCAAGTCGTAGTTGCCATCAGTAATATGGCGTGTTGTGTTGAGCAGTTTGTTGATGGGGCTGATGGTTTGCCGAACCACACGTTGACAGAGCCAAAGGATGCCCAGAAGTCCTATGACAATCAGGGCAATGATGACATACCCCAACTGCCGATAGTCTGTCAGCACCTCTTTATCGGGACATACGAGTGCCAGGCTCCATTTGGTGCCTGGAACGGGCTGGTAACACACATGGCAGCGTGTATCGTTAATGTCGAAGTGCATCGTACCCTGCTTGCCTTCCACCATCTCGTGCCCCAGTGCTATCCTGTCGGCATTCAGTTGCGGATCGGCATCGGTAAAGATGGTCTTTCGGAACAGCTGAGTGGTGTCAGGATGTATGAAGAATCGTCCGTTTTCGCCAGTCAGCACGAAATAGGCATGCGGATAAGGCCGTTCGGCGTCGTTGATGGTCTTTGCCAGATGACGGAACGAGAAGTCGGTGGCTATGACACCGATGATTTGTCCTGTCTCCGACCGTAACGGCTGACAATAGGTGGCAACGGCCTCGTTGTGGTCGATGGTACCCTCCGTGTGGCCTTCGAACGGCTCCACCCATCCTGCTTTGCCCATATTGACAGGTACTTTATACCATGGCTTGTCAAAATAGTTAAAGTCCGTTTCGCGGACGGTGGATATCTTGCCGTCGTCGTTGACGGTATAAACCGAGAATTGTCTTCCGTACTGCGGGAACATATCTGGTACAATACTGACGGTACAGCTCAGAATGCGCGGGTTCAGCATGACAATACGCCTCGAGATGGACTCCAGTGAGTCTGGGGTAAAATGCTGCTCTAACAGCCTGGCGTTGGCGTTGGTCGGAGCCTCTATCGACCCCATGTAATTACTTACGCGCTGTATGACGGTACGGAGAATACTGTTAGAACGCTCTATGGCCTCTTGGCGTATAAGGTAGCGAGACTGGAGGTAGAAGATGCCTAAGGACAACACGAAGATGGGTACGGCCAGCAGTATGATGTTGATACTGAGTTTGCGCGACAGGCTGCGACTGATTTTACTCATCATGGCTCACCTCCTTTCTTTCCTTAACGGCCTTCTCAGCTTCTTCAGCCTCAATCTTCAGAGCTTCTACCATGTGGTCGAGCAAGTCGATAATCTTCTCGCTCTGTTCCTTGATGACGCTGACTTCAAAGTCGGCCTCCTGCGGGCTAATCGTTTCAAAATTATTACCGAGCTTCATGACACTTCGCTCGATGAGGTCCGACGGTACTGTCATCTGCGTTGTCATATAGTGCAGGAAGGTTGTCTTCATACGGTCGGAACCCTGCGCATTGCCGAGGGCCTTACGCAACTCCTCGCTACGTTTGGTCAACCTCTTCGTCAACTGTTCCAGTTCGGTCGACTTTGCGGCCAGTGACTGCTGCATGCGTCGGAAGAGATCCTGTAACTGTCCTATCTCGTCGTCGCGTTGTGCCTTTGGAACTGTTTCGGTGTAATTACCTTCTGCCACACGGTGTGCCGAACGTGTCAACATACGCAAAGGCAGCATCTGTCGGCGGACAACCAGACGGCAAAGCACCACAAAGAACAATATACCGACAATGGTGATGGCCAGCACCAGATAGATCAGGAAGTCGTAGTTGCCAAGGATGTCGTCCTTGAGATACACCACACCGGCACTCCATTCTATCTGATCCATGGGCCTATCTATCATTGCGGTGTGACGGAAAGGCTTATAGAACACGTACCACTCCTTGTTGCTCATCTGGAAGGTCTTAAAGCCCGTCTCGCCCGATACCACTGCCTTGGCAGCCTCGCGTACGGAAGGGTCTTCATTTTTGTCAGCAAACTCCCACACTGTCTTTATTCCCGACAGTTTCTTAGCGTCAATATGGACAATGTATGAGCCGTTGTTGCTCAACAATACGCAGTAACTATTGGGTGAGGGCTTGACAGAATGCACTATCTGGGAAAGCAGAGAGATAGGCAAATCGACAGCGATGACCCCCACACACTCAGCACGGCTGTTGACAATGGGCAGACAGAAAGAGAGTGTCACGCCTTCGTTTTCCTCTTCTGGCAGAGGATCTGTCCAACAGGCACGTTTCGTTGACATAGGTAACTTATACCACAGCTGTTCTGTATATGGTTGGTTGCCAAATGTCTCGGCAGTCACCAGAGAGTTGTTCCCTTGCTTGTAGTCTGCCCTGTGAACATAAGCCATGAACAGCTCGCGCCCAGGATAATAATTCGGTTTGAAGGCAATGGCACATCCTACGATATAGGGATAGGTCTCCACAATACTGCGGCAATATGTAAACATACGGTCAGGCTGGTCAAGATGCCACTGTATGTCTTGATAGATGTTATAGGTGGTCTGTTCGACAGTCATCAGGATATTGTCGATGTGTTGCTCTGTGCTCTCCAGTGTCTGTATAGCGTCGCCTTGAGCCTCATCCACCAGTGCCTGACGTGAGAAATAAAGCATCACTCCCAGCGACAGCAATAGCAGCAGTACCATCTCACAGACCACCATCAGGTTCAGTCTGAGCGATGTGTAGGGGATAGTAATTTTACTCAGTTTCAGCATACTTCAATCTGCGACATACAATCCAGACGACAATTATTCCAAGGACAGCCACTACCAGTAATGCGAGGCCAACCTTCGACAACGGACTCCACATATCTTGCATAGATACAACGATGGCCACAAACCAGTTGACATGGTCGATAGGACCGTAATAGACTGTTGATGGCACACCTTTGACGTCCAGGTTTATCTTGCCAATCTTCTTTTGTGTCAAGCTGTTTACCATTTGCTCTTGGGTCATGGAAACGCCCTTGTCTTCCGGACTGGCTATGCAACTGCCGTCGCTATTGATGACCACTGTGTAGAAGTCACCGTCGCAGCTCAATAGGTAGCGATTCAGCAGGTCGTTGTCTCTAAACTCTTCGTCCACGCGCTGCAGTTCCTTGCTCAGCCACTCAAAGGTCATGTCCGCTCCGCAGACGCAAGCCAGCCGACCCTGACTATCGTACACGGGCTTGACAAACGTCGTATAGTGACCGCTGATGTCCGTACCGTCATAATAATAATATGGATCTGACCAGAAGCTATCGTTTGACTTTTTCGCACGGATATACCAGTCGGACTTATGGTAGTTGTGACGTGCCGACCCCACCATGCGAAGCTCGAACGCGCTGGAGTCAACATGAACCACGTAAGGTTCAAACCACGTTCCTTTCTGCGGGAAATAGTTGGGTTCAAAGGCGGCAAAATATCCTCTCACCTCAGGGTTCAGGCTGGTTTTGCTTTCCAAGGCAGCTATCACGGACTCGGGTGAGTCAAGGTGTTTCTCTACCTCGTCAAACACGTTCATCGCGTTCATCTCCATACCCCTGATGGTTTTGGCAATCTTCTCCGAGGCAATATTCATCATGCCCACATAACGTACATGAGCCTCTGCTGTAATGGCTTGATAGCATGTCCATAGAGCTATAGCAGAAAATAGTATAAACACCATTAACACCGTTAACAGCACGTATAGTTTAAATCGTTTCACCATAGTTTAAGCGTCTAGTTAGAAACATTATTGCCAGATATGATTTGCGTTCCATAACGAATTGCACCTGCAAAGATACGAAAAGCTTTTGACAAATGCAAAAAATCTTTCAAAATGTTTGGTAGATTCGTGAAAAAGTTATATTTTTGCGGAGTTTATGGTAATAATTAATTGTCAATAGTCAAAGTCAATAATATAGATGAAGAGGATTGCGATACAAGGACTGAAGGGATCTTTTCATGACATTGCGGCACACCTATTTTACGAGGGTGAGCAGATGCAGCTTATCTGCTGTTCGACGTTTGAGCAGGTGTTTGCCGAGATGAAGAAGGACCCGACAGCCATCGGTATGCTGGCCATTGAGAACACCATTGCCGGCAGTCTGCTGCACAACTACGAACTGCTGCGCGACTCGGGTACTACAATCGTTGGCGAGCATAAGCTGCACATCACGCACAGCATTTGCTGTCTGCCGGAGGACGACTGGGACACCATCCAGGAGGTGCACTCGCACCCTGTGGCACTGATGCAATGCCGCAAGTTCCTGGCCCAGCACCCCAACCTGAAGAATGTGGAGGCCGACGACACAGCCGGTTCGGCAAAGATGATTGCCGAGGAGGGTAGGCGAGGCTGGGCAGCCATCTGCCACGCCGAGGCTGCACGCCTCTATGGCCTGAAGGTCTTGGAGGACAGCATCGAGGACAACAAGCACAACTTCACCCGCTTCCTCGTGGTGAGCAATCCCAACAAGGCCGACTTGCTTCGCCCGCTGACGGAAACCAACAAGGCGAGCATCGTCTTCTCTTTACCCCATGAAGAGGGAAGTCTGAGCCATGTCCTCGCCATCCTGTCGTTCTATAGGATTAACCTGACGAAGATTCAGTCGTTGCCCATCATCGGCCGCGAGTGGGAGTATTTGTTCTATGTTGACGTGATGTACGACGACTTGACACGCTATCGCCAAAGTATTGACGCGATTATTCCGCTGACGAAAGACTTTACAATACTTGGCGAGTATAAGGATGGAAAGCAAACCAATTAAAGGTAAAAAAGTAAATAGGATGAAGAATTATGATACAACCAGCAGAAAGATTAAGCTTAGTGAGCGAATACTACTTCAGTAGGAAACTGAAGGAGGTGGCGCAGTTGAATGCCGAGGGCAAGGACATTATCAGCTTGGCCATTGGTTCGCCGGACATGCCGCCGTCGGAACAAACCATCGAGAAATTGTGCGAGGTGGCTCATAATCCTACGGCCCATGGCTACCAGCCCACGCAGGGTACGCCGGAGTTGCGACAGGCTATGGCGGGGTTCTATAAGCGTTGGTACAATGTTGACCTCGACGCGAAGAGTGAACTGTTGCCGTTGATTGGTTCCAAGGAGGGCATCCTGCACACCACATTGGCCTTCGTCAACCCTGGCGACGCCGTCTTGGTGCCGAACCCGGGCTATCCCACGTACACCTCTTTGTCAAAGCTATTAGGGGCCAAGATTGTCAACTACGACTTGCGCGAGGACAACGGCTGGCAGCCCGACTTTGACCAGTTGGAGGAAATAGTTAATGATAAATCGTCAAATTGTAAATTACTCTGGACCAACTACCCCAACATGCCTACGGGAGGCCGTGCCCAGATGGAAACCTACGAACGGCTGGTGCGTTTTGCCAAGGAGCATAACCTCGTCGTCGTGAATGACAACCCGTATTCGTTCATCCTTAGCGAAGAACACCTGAGCATCCTGCAGGTGCCTGGTGCCAAGGACTGCTGTATCGAGTTCAACAGCATGTCGAAGTCGCATAACATGCCAGGCTGGCGTGTGGGTATGTGTGCCTCTAACGCCGAGTTCATCCAATGGATTCTGAAGGTGCAGTCGAACATAGAGAGTGGTACGTTCCGCGGCATCCAGCTTGCTGCCGCTGAGGCTTACAACAACAGCGAGGCCTGGCACCGCGAGTATAACATCGAGACTTACGCCCGTCGCCGCCAGTTTGCCGAACAGATTATGGACGTCTTGGGCTGTACGTACGACAAGAACCAGGTGGGCATGTTCCTCTGGGGCAAGATTCCCTCTATATATAATAATGTGGAGGACCTGACGGAGCGTGTGCTCCACGAGGCCCGCGTCTTCATCACCCCTGGCTTCATCTTCGGCTCGAACGGTGAGCGATACATCCGCATCTCCCTCTGCGCCAAGGAAGAAAAAATCCAAGAAGCCCTAAGAAGAATTGAAAAGACCCTCCCCCCGCCCTCCCTGTGAGGGAGGGAGTGGTCACACTCTATATCAACAAGTAAATTTAAAAAGGAATAATAATAGTAGAATACCCCCGACAAACATTCTACTCCCCTCCATGCAGGGAGGGGTAGGGGGTGGGTCATTATGGAACTGGAATTAGAACCTGTAAAATTACCGAGTGACAACGAACGCCCTTTCGTGATTGCTGGCCCGTGTAGTGCCGAGACCGAAGAGCAAGTGATGGAAACCGCCCGACAGCTGGCCATGAAGGGTTGCCACAACTTCCGTGCCGGTGTATGGAAGCCGCGCACCAAGCCTGGTGGCTTCGAGGGCAATGGCGAGAAAGCCCTGCCCTGGATGAAGCAGGTGAAGGACGAAACCCACATGCTGATAGCTACCGAGGTGGCTACTCCCGAGCATGTCGAACTGGCTATGAAGTACGACATGGACATCCTGTGGATTGGTGCCCGTACGACAGCAAACCCCTTCGCCGTGCAAGCTTTGGCTGATGCCATGAAGGGAATAGAAGTGCCTGTCTTCGTCAAAAATCCCGTGAATCCCGACTTAGAGCTCTGGGTTGGTGCCTTGCAGCGTCTGAATCAGGCTGGCGTCAAGCGTCTGGGAGCCATCCATCGCGGCTTCTCTTCATACGAGCAGAAGATCTACCGCAATGCCCCGATGTGGCAGATTCCCATCGAGTTGCACCGTCGCATTCCCGACCTGCCCATCATCTGCGACCCCAGCCACATCGGCGGACGTCGCGAACTGATTGCTCCGCTGTGTCAGCAGGCAATGGACATCGGCTTCGACGGACTCATTGTTGAAAGCCATTGCGACCCCGACAAGGCTTGGAGCGATGCCAAGCAGCAGGTGACGCCCGACGTGCTGGACTACATCCTGGCCTTGCTCATCATCCGCGACGAGTATGTCACCACCGAGAGCATTCAGCAGCTGCGTAAGCAGATTGACGAACTGGACAACCAGCTGATGGAGATCCTGTCGAAGCGTATGGGTATCTGCCGCGAGATTGGCAATTACAAGAAGGAGCACAACATGACGGTGCTACAGACCTCGCGCTACAACGAGATCTTAGAGAAGCGCGGCGTGCAGGGCTCGCTGTCGGGTATGGCTCCTGAGTTTGTCGCCAAGGTTTTTGAGAGCATCCACGAAGAAAGCGTCCGTCAACAAATTGAAATCGTGAACAAATGAAGATATTAGTATTAGGTGCAGGCAAGATGGGATCCTTCTTCATCGACCTGCTGAGTTTCGACCACGAGGTTGCCGTTTATGAGAGAGATCCGAAGCGCATGCGCTTTACCTATAACTGTCAGCGCTTCACCCAGTTGGAAGAGATCAGCCAGTTTCAGCCGGAGTTGGCCATCAACGCCGTCACGCTGAAGTACACCATTCCGGTGTTCGAGCAGGTCATACCCTATCTGCCCAAAGACTGCATCATCAGCGACATCGCCTCGGTGAAGACCGACTTGAAGGACTTCTACGAGCAGACGGGTCGTCGCTATGTCTCCACGCACCCCATGTTCGGACCAACCTTTGCCAACCTGCAGCAACTCACGGAGGAGAACGCCATCATCATCAGCGAGGGCGACTACATGGGTCGCATCTTCTTCAAGGACCTCTACCAGCGCTTGGGCTTGAACATCTACGAGTACACCTTTGAAGAGCATGACAAGACGGTGGCTTACTCACTGAGTATTCCCTTCGTCTCGACCTTCGTCTTTGCCGCCGTCATGAAACATCAGGACGCTCCAGGTACCACCTTCAAGCGCCACATGCGCATTGCCAAAGGCGTGCTCAACGAGGACGACTATCTGCTACAGGAAATCCTCTTCAACCCTTACACCCACGATCAGGTCAGCCAAATCCGTACGGAGTTGAAAGAACTCTTGGAGATTATTGACACGAAGAACGCCGAGGGTATGAAGGGCTACCTGACGAAGATTCGTAACAACGTTAAGCGCGACATAGAAATTAATAAGTAATGGAGAGACAACAATTTGAGGAATGCGTCCGTCAGCAGACTGACACCATTGAGCGCATCCGCCAGCGTGCCTACGACGTGCATCAGAGCGTCAACCAGATGTATGGTGATGGTTCGCTCCCCTATGGCTATCATTTAGACATGGTTGCAGAGCGTGTCCGGAACTTTGGCCATCTGGTGTGTGTTGTGGAGAACGATGTGCTTCCCTTATTCTTCAGTGCCTATTTTCACGACGCCATCGAGGATGCGCGTCTGACGTATAACGACGTCAAGCATGAGGCACGCCAGTTTCTGTCGGAAGGACAAATCCCGATGGCGGCAGAAATCGTCTATGCGCTGACCAACGATAAGGGACGTACGCGGGCCGAACGTGCCGGTGAGAAGTACTACAAGGGCATTCGTGAAACGCCCTATGCCCCCTTCGTTAAGTTGTGTGACCGTCTGGCCAATGTGACATTCAGTTGCAGCAACGACATTGGCAATAATCAGCGCATGAAGGAAGTATATAAGAATGAGATGATGCATTTTCTCGGATCTATCAATCCCCATCGTGACGACGTCCGCTTCTTAGTGCCTCATGAAATGGTGGTGACAATGGCGGAGTTGGTCATCGACGACATAGAGCAAGAGGAGAAGACCTTAGGCGCATGGTGGCTAAACTATTAGTTAATTGATAATAGAAAATTGAGAATTCTTCAATTTTTCAATTCTTACATTTTTAAATTTTAAGATGGCCTTAGGTTGGTTGATAGGAGGAGTTCTGGGATTTATGAGCGGCGGACCATTGGGAGCGCTGCTCGGGGCTTTGTTTGGCAGCATGTTTGGAAACATGTTGGACGGTGTGAATACGCCGGAGACCCAAGGCGTCTTCGAGGATGCCTTTGACCGCGGAAACGGAAATGCCCGTCGGACTGGTCGTACGCGCCGGACTGACTACGGTCAGCGCAACAGTTTCCTGTTCTCCATGCTGGTGCTGGCATCATACATCATCAAGGCCGACGGCAAGGTGATGCATTCCGAGATGGAACTGGTGCGCAACGTGCTGCGCCAGAACTTCGGCGATGTGGGTCGCGACCAGGGCAACGACATCCTGAATCGTCTTTTCGATGAGCAAAAGAGGGTAGGGGCGAGTCAGTTCCGTCAGACTGTCATGGAGTGCTGCGGACAGATGGCTCGCGAGATGGACTACTCCCAGCGTCTGCAACTGCTGAACTTCCTTGTCATGATTTCGCAGGCCGATGGCCGCGTAGATCCTGCCGAGGTGACGGCGATGAAGGAGTGCGCCCAATGGCTTCAGATGTCTCCCGACGAGGTGGATTCGATGCTTGGCTTAGGCAAGGATGACCTGGAGTCGGCTTACCGCGTACTTGGCGTCAGTCCCAATGCATCGGACGATGAAGTGAAGAAGGCTTACCGCCGTCTGGCCTTGGAACACCATCCCGACAAGGTAGCAGCCTTGGGTGAGGACATCCGTAAGGCCGCCGAAAAGAAATTCCAGGAGATTAATGCTGCGAAAGAACGTATTTGGAAAGCCCGAGGACTGTAATGAGGTATTATTGCACGCCTGTTGTGCGCCGTGTTCGTCGGCTATCGTCGAGTGGCTGCTAAAGCACGACGTGCGCCCCACCATATTCTATTATAACCCCAACATTTGGCCTCGCGAGGAATACAACATCCGCAAGGAGGAAAGCAAGCGCCACGCTGAGAGTCTTGGCATCCGCTGGATTGATGGCGACTACGACCACGAAGACTGGCGCCAGAGCGTCTGTGGACTTGAGGGAGAGCCAGAGCGTGGTCGTCGCTGCGAACAATGTTTCACGCTTCGACTGAAAGCTGCTGCCCGTAAGGCGCAGGAGTTAGGCATTTGCTACTTTGCCACCACGCTGGCCTCCAGCCGTTGGAAGAGTCTCGACCAGATTACCCGTGCCGGCCTCGCTGCCGAACACGCCGTCAATACAGAGGGCCTGGCTCCCTCTGGTTCTGCGGCCGGCGGTTTTCCCGCCGGCGTCACCTTCTGGGCGCAGAACTGGCGTAAGGGTGGCCTGCAGGAGCGCCGCAACCAGCTGTTGAAGGAGTATGGGTTTTATAACCAGCAGTACTGCGGCTGCGAGTTTTCTGCCAACGGAATGGTATCGAAGACCGTGCTTCGTCAGCAGATGCGTGAGGCCAAGCACCAGCATGCAGCACAATTGCCAGCCTGGTCTGCAGAAATCTGCGAACATCTCTATAGCCGTCTGACGACCCATCAAACCATCATGGCCTACTGGCCTTTGCCCGACGAGGTGGATATCCGTCCGCTGCTCGACCGCCTTGTTGCAGAGGGGCGCACCGTGCTGCTGCCAAGAGTCGTCGACGACACCACCATGCAGATGCACCGCTACACCTCGCCTGCCGACCTTACCGAGGGTGCTTTCCACATCATGGAGCCGACGGGTATTCCCTTTACCCAGCTTGCCGAGATGACTGTCGCCCTCGTTCCTGGCGTCGCCTTTGATGCCGCCGGTCATCGTCTTGGCCGTGGCCGTGGATACTACGACCGCTTCCTGGCCAGCTGTCCCCATATATATAAGATAGGTGTCTGCTTTCCCTTCCAGCGTGTCGCCCTTGTCCCCACCGACCAGCACGATGTCGTCATGGATGAGTGAGGTGAATTGACAATCCTTTGGCCTAAAGGCGCAAAGCTTTTCAAGAAACGATTAGAAAAACGAAGATATGAGAGTACGTTATTCAGCAGCGGAAGACCGCTACCAAAACGGGATGAAGTATGAGCGCTGTGGCCGCTCGGGTGTGTTATTGCCTCAGGTCAGTCTGGGCTTTTGGCACAATTTCGGAAGTGTGGACCCCTATGAGCGTAGTCGTGAGATTACCCATTACGCCTTCGACCACGGCATCACCCACTTCGATTTAGCCAACAACTACGGCCCAGCCTACGGCTCTGCCGAGGAGACCATGGGGCGCCTGATGGACGATGACTTCCGACCCTATCGCGACGAGTTGTTCATTTCCACCAAGGCAGGCTACGACATGTGGCCTGGCCCTTATGGTGAATGGGGTAGTCGCAAGTATCTCATGGCTTCGCTCGACCAGAGCCTGCGCCGCATGCACCTCGATTACGTGGATCTTTTCTACAGTCACCGCTTCGACCCTGCGACGCCGATGGAAGAAACGCTGCAGGCACTTGTTGACATCGTGCGACAAGGCAAGGCGCTCTATGTCGGACTGTCTAACTGGCCTTTGGAGGCTACACGCTTTGCCACCCAATACCTGAAGGAGCGCGACGTGCCCCTGCTCATCTATCAGGGACGCCTGAACATGCTCGACCGTCGGCCTATCGACGAAGGTATCCTCGAACTTTGTGCCGCTGAAGGCGTTGGGTTCATTGCCTTTTCGCCCTTGGCACAGGGATTGCTCACCGACCGCTACCTGAACTGCAAGCTGCAAGTACCAGCTTCCGACGGGAAAACCGTTGTTCACGTTGACGGCGTTCCTGCCGACAGCCGAATGGCAAAGGGGAAGTTCCTGAAAGAAGAGATGCTGACGCCCGACTTGCTGGCTACGCTCCGCCAGTACAATGACGAAGCCCGCAGCCAGGGTCTCACCCTGTCGCAGCTGGCCCTTGCCTGGGTACTCCGCCAGAAGGGGGTCACCTCCGTCCTCGTCGGAGCCAGTTCCCCCACCCAGTTAGCTCAAAATCTCGGGTGCCTCGCTTAGGTGTTCAGATGATTTCCACCAGATTCATTTGGTGGTATGGAAATTAATGCGTACATTTGCAAACGGTATTGAATAACAACAAAAACTAAAACGGAAGACTATGGAAGACTTTTGTAAGAACAAGAAGACTGAAGCGCCACACTCTGACCAGAGGTCAGCAAGTGTCAGTCGTCGCGAATTCCTGCGGCGGTTGGGTATGGGCGCTGGTGCAGCCCTGACGATGAGTGCGTTGGGACCGTTGCGTATGTTTGCTCAGGACGAGAAGCCAACGGCGAGCGTGCCGAACCGCATGACCTATCGCGTTCAGCATGGCTCGGGCGAACAGATCTCGCTCTTGGGTTTCGGCATGATGCGTCTGCCCGATAATCAGGACGAGGTGGACCAGTTGGTGGACTATGCCATTGAGCACGGTGTGAACTACTTCGACACGGCGCCGATGTATATGGGGGGCAGGTCGGAGGTGCTGACGGGCAATTCGCTGTCGCGCTTTCCTCGTGACAAGTACTTCGTGGCAACGAAGATGTCGAACCAGCGCCAGAACCTGTGGAGCTTTGACGACTCGAAGCGCATGTATGAACAGTCGTTCGAGCGGCTGAAGGTGGACCATATAGACTATTATCTCTTGCACAGCATCGGCGGTGGCGGCATGGACACGCTGAAAGGCCGTTTCTTGGACAACGGTCTGTTAGACTTCCTGCTGAAGGAGCGCGAGGCTGGGCGCATCAAGCACCTGGGATTCTCGTACCATGGCGACGTGAAGCCCTTCGACTTCCTGCTGGATCATCAGAACGAATACCATTGGGACTTCTGCCAGATACAGATGAACTTCCTGGACTGGCGCCATGCGTCGATGGGTAACGGTTGGCGAAAGGATGCCGACGCCGAGTACCTGTACCAGAAATGTGAGAAGACCGGCGTGCAATGTGTCATTATGGAACCCCTGCGTGGTGGTGCCTTTGGCCGCATGGCTGAGGAGTTGGAAAACAAGCTGAAGGCCGTCCGTCCTGACGACAGCACGGCGCGTTGGGCATTCCGCTGGGTGGGTTCCTATCCGAACATCCTCACCACGCTGAGCGGCATGAACCGCATGGAACACTTGGTGGACAACGTGGCGACCTTCTCGCCATTAGAAATATGTACGGAGGCCGAGAACGCGCTGCTGGCTGAGATTGCCGACCAGATGTCGGGCTATCCCACCATTCCCTGTACAACCTGTGCCTACTGCATGCCGTGTCCCTACGGCGTCGACATTCCAGGCAACTTCGCTTACTACAACGATGCCGTCAACAGCCACGTGCTGCCGTTGCCCGACAAGACGTCCCCAGACTATGCCGCCAAGAAGCAGCAGTTTGCCGACGGACTGCGCCAGGCATTGCCTAAAGTGGAGTCGTGGGCCAGAAGCTGTACGGACTGCGAGGAGTGTCTGGCCAAGTGTCCGCAGTCTATCCGCATCCCCAACCAGATGTCGCGCATTGTGGAACTGTTGAGGAAAGGATAAAAATTTTAGGTGTCGATTAAACTTTAATGACAAGTAAGCGTCAGAGAAGTAAATTAAAAATTGAAAATTGAAAAATATAACTAACTTTTATATGGACAGTAAACGCTTACTTCTCATTCTGCTGATGCCGCTGATGGCTGTTGTTGCCCTGGCACAGCGAAACATTACGGGACTTGTTGTTGAAGGTGATACGGAAGAGGGAGTACCTCAGACCACGGTAAAACTGCTGAAGCCGGACAGCACGCTGGCAAAAGGTGCGCTGACCGACTTGGAAGGTCGTTTTACGGTGAAGGCGCCGCAAAATGGAAAATACATCATCCAGGTGACGTGTGTAGGTTTTAAGCCGTACACCAAGGAGGTGACGGTGAGCGGCGACAAGGATGTGGCCTTAGGAACCATCACTCTGAAGGCCGACGCCATTATGCTGAAAGGTGCCACGGTGACTGGCCATGCCGCCAAAGTGACGCTGAAAGCCGACACCTTTATATATAATGCTGCTGCTTTCCGTACGCCGGAAGGCTCTGTCGTTGAGGAACTGGTGAGGCGCCTGCCTGGTGCTGAGGTCAGCGACGACGGTACCGTGAAGATTAACGGTAAGCAGGTCAAGAAGATTCTGGTTGACGGTAAGGAATTCATGACGGGCGACACGAAGACTGCCATGAAGAACCTGCCTACGAACATCATCGACCGCATCAAGGCCTACGACCAGCAGAGCGACATGGCTCGTATTTCTGGTATCCAGGATGGTGAAGAGGAAACCGTACTCGACTTCGGCATCAAGGCCGGCATGAACAAGGGTGTCATGGTGAACGCTGACTTGGGAGCTGGTACGAAGCACCGTTATGCAGGCCGTATCTTCGGTGGTGTGATGAAGGACGACTTCAAGGTGTTCCTGATGACCAATGCCAACAACACCAACGACATGGGATTCCCTGGTGGTGGCGGCGGTGGCCGATTCGGCGGTGGCCGTCAGGGTTTGAACGCCATGAAGATGACGGGTCTGAACCTGAACTACGAGAAGAAGGACAAACTGACGGTTGATGGTAGCGTGCGCTGGAACCACAGCGACGGCGACACCTTCTCGAAGAGTGCCTCAGAGAGCTTCTATAGCGGTTTGACGTCGTCGTTTGGCAATAGCACGACTCAGAACTTTTCACGTGCCAACCAGTGGAACGGTCAGATGCGCTTGGAGTGGCAGCCGGACTCGATGACGAACATCATGTTCCGTCCGAACTTCTCGTACAGCACCAACGATGCCACAAACTGGGGTAAGAGTGCCACGTTTGACTCGGATCCATACGAATACTCTGACGATCCGTTGCGTGATGTCGTCGAGATTGGCAAGAAGTATGGCATCGTCAAGAACTATAGTATTAATGATGGCGTCACCTACAGCGATAACAAGACGCTGCGTGGTATGTTGCAGTACAACCGCCGTCTGAACAGCCGCGGCCGTAACATTACCGTCCAGTTGAATGCCAACTGGGGTGAAGGCACCAGTAAGTCGATGGCTAACAACTACATCTATCTGTTTACGATGCCCGATACGACGATTACCAGCCACTACGATCTGACGCCGCAGGACAACTGGGGATATTCAGCTCGTGTCAACTATAGCGAACCCATTGCCGACCGTGTCTATTTGCAGTTCGGCTATCGCTATCAGTACAGCTATACCAAGAGCGACCGCAAGACTTATAGCCTGTTTGGCGTTGACTACTCTGGTATCGAACCCCTCTATCGCAACTTCGACGTCTATCTGAATCCGCTCCCCAATCCGCTGGACTTCTATGAGGACAAGTCGTTGAGCAGCTACTCGAACTATAAGAACTACACCCATACCGCTGAGGTAATGCTGCGCGTCGTCCGTCCGTCGTATAACCTGAATGTCGGTTTCCAGGTGATTCCCCAGAAGTCGCACTACGTTCAGGACATCAAAAAGTTGAAGAGCGACGGTGGAATAGAGCTTCTGCGTGCTGATACCACCCGCACCGTGACCAACTTCTCGCCGACCGTTGACTTCCGTTGGAAGAAGTCGCAGACAGGACAGTTGCGACTGACCTATCGTGCCAACACCCAGCAGCCGTCGATGAGCGACCTGTTAGATGTCTATGACGACAGGAACCCCCTGCGCATCACTCGTGGTAACCCTGGCTTGAAGCCTTCGTTCACGCAGAATGTCAACCTCAACTACAACGACTACTTCACGAACCATCAGCGTGCCGTCATGGTGTTTGCCAACTTCTCGACAACCAGCAACTCCGTCTCGAACAAGACCACTTATAACACGGAGACTGGTGGAACGATTACCCGTCCTGAGAACATCGACGGCAACTGGAACAGCAACTTGGGATTCATGTTCAATACAGCAGTGGACTCAGCAGCATTCTTCAATATCAACACCTTCACAAACCTGAGCTACAATCATAACGTAGGTTATGTCAGCGTCAACAGTCTCGCTGACTCGGAGAAGAGTGTCACCAAGGCTCTTGGTATTGGTGAGCGCCTGTCAGCCAGCTATCGTAACGAGTGGTTTGAGTTCGAACTCAACGGTTCGCTGAACTATACCTATCGTCGCAGCGAGCTCCAGTCGAACAATAACCTCGACACTTGGCAGTTCTCTTATGGAGCTATGACGGGTGTTACCGCTCCTTGGGGTACGCAGCTGACTACGAACCTGACCATGCAGAGCCGTCGCGGATACAGCGATGAGTCGATGAACACCAACGAACTCATTTGGAATGCCCAGCTGTCGCAGTCGTTCCTGAAGGGTAATGCGCTGACCGTCTCGCTGCAGTTCTACGACATCCTGCACGAACAGTCCACTGTAAGCAGCATCCTCAACGCCATGCAGCGCAGCGATACCGAGTATAACGCCATTACAAGCTATGCCATGCTGCACGTCATCTATCGTCTGAACCTCTTTGGAGGTGGCTTCGGCGGTCGTGGTGGCCGTGGCGGCCGTGGACAGGGTGGCCCTGGTGGCTTCGGCGGTGGTCGCGGAGGTCGTGGCGGTCGTGGTGGCGGCTTCGGAGGCGGCGGCTTTGGCGGCGGCTTCGGAGGCGGACGCCCACCGAGAATGTAAGGTAAAGGTAAAAAGTAAAAAGGTAAAAAAAACTACCGCACTCCTGATAATCGGAGTGCGGTAGTTTTTTCACTTATACCCTTTTTAGTGCGGTAGTTTACTTTTTACTTTTTTACCTTTTTACTTTTTTACCTTTAATTTTCCTCTTTCCTGTCGTCGATGTTGTCGCCCTCAGTGGGAGCAAGTTCCTCTTCGAAGTTGGTGAGGCCGGCGTTCACCAGGATGTTATACCACTGGATGAGCTTCTTGATGTGGCTGTTCTGAACGCGCTCCTGATCCCAGTCGGGCAGCACCTTCGAGAAATACTCGTGTAACTCCTTGGGCGAGGCCTTGCGGAAATCGACGCTCGACACCTTGCCGCCTTCCAAGTCACGCATAGAGGCCAGCACCTTCATCAGGGGCACGTCGTCCGTCTCAGTGAACATGGCGATGTCGGCCAGCGACGTGATGCGGTCTGTGCCGAAAGCGGGGATGCGCTTATGGGTGTCGTCGAGAGCCTCTACTATCAGGCTGTTCTTGGCGTGAGATACTAATTTGTAAAGTCCGGGCTTGCCGGAGATGGCTAAAACGGTTTCTTTCATACTGTTTCTTTTCTGTTATTATTGGTTTTTGCGGGCACAAAGGTACGAATAAGTGAGGAAAGAACAAAACAAAAAGCACGTTTTTTGTTTTTTCTTTCGAGCGAAAGTACCTTCTCGACTTGTCGAAAAGGTACTTTTTTCCCGTAATCCATTGTTCTTTGCGAAATATTTCATATATTTGCAACGATTAAGACTAAAAACTGATGTCTATGAGAAACGTTTTGTTATTCTGCCTGTCCGTAGTATGCCTTCTGCTGACAGGCTGTGAGAAGAGTATTGTCGGCGAACAGTCCGAGGAGTCGGCATTAGAAGGTAATGTGCTGCTCCGCCTTTCCATCTATGAACAGGAGTCGTTTGGCACCCGTGCTGTCCAGGACATTGGGCAGTGGTGCAGCCGTGTGAACGTGGCCTTCTTCCAGGATGGCACGAAGGTGAAGTCGGCCAGTCAGGAGAGTAGCTTCTCATCGTTCGGCACCGTGCCCGTGTCTATTGCCGCTGGCACTTATGAGGTGGTCGTCGTAGCCCATAACTGCGACGGGTCGGCCACCATCACCAACGAAGAGACGGTGACCTTCCCCAGCAACCTGGTGACGGACACCTTCTATTATTATGGTACGCTGACGGTAAGCGATCAGCAGGCATCGTACGACTTGGAACTGCAGCGTTGTGTGGCGATGTTCCGTCTGAAGATAGCCGACGCCATTCCTGACGACGCAGTCAAGATCCGCTTCTACTATACGGGCGGTTCGTCAACCTTCAGTCCGAAGAAGGGCGTTGGCTGCGTGAACTCGCGCCAGTCGGTAATGCTACCCATGAGCCCCAGCCAGAAGGTGTATGAGGTGTACACCCTGCCGCGTGCCGACTCAGAGACGCTGAAGATGACCATCAACTGTTACAATGATAATAATGATGTGTTGAATGATAAAGATTTAGAGTTGACCGACGTGCCCATCACGACCAACAAGATTACATCCTATACCTGTACGATGTTCGGCGGTACTGCCGAACCCGGCAGCGACGACCCTGGTTCAGGTAGCGAGACGTCAAGCGGTTTACGCCTCTCGCTCAACGGAGAGTGGGGTGGCACCATCAGCGTAAACTAATCGTTCATTTTCGGAATCCATATCAATTCCAACGAGAAAACGGTCACGGTCACACCTGTCTTTGCAACAGGTTTATGTTAAAGTATGAATGAAGAGCAGATAGCACGTAAGAAGCAGTATGCTGGCGAGAAACGTGTCTCGATGAAACGGCGCGATGACCACCACGACTACACGGAGCGGCGTATGTATATGATTACGCTGGAAGTGGAAGGTCGCAGACCGCTCTTCGGTCGGCTTGTGGGCAATCCTTATGCTGAGCGAGGGAGCTACGACGAGCCGCGCATCGAACTGACGGAACTTGGTGAGGCCGTACAAAGAGAATGGATGGACATTCATGACTATTACCCGCAAATTGAGGTAAAGGCTGTTCAGATGATGCCCGATCACATGCACGGTATCCTCTTTGTGAAGGCTCCGCTGCCCGTTCATTTAGGGCAGGTCATTTCCGGGTTCAAGTCGGGTTGCCGGAAGGCGCAGAAAGCACTGGAAGCAGCTGCGGTGAAGCCGCAACCTACTGAGAAAGAAACTTGCAAAACGGAGAAAGAAGCTTTGCCTTCTCCGCAGGCGTCGGCTTTGCCTTCTCTGCAGGCGTCGGCTTTGCCGTCGCAAAAAGCCTATCGCCCTCTTTTTGCCAAAGGCTACAACGACCTGATACTTCGCTCCTACGACGAGCTGTCCACCTGGCAGAACTACCTGCGCGACAACCCGCGCCGCCTTATGATGAAGCGCAGCCACCCTGAATGGCTACGCCCCTTCTTTGGCTTGAAGGTGGGAACAACCACTTACAGCAGTCTCGGTAATCAGGCATTGCTGCGCTCACCACGACGTATTGCCGTCCGCGTATCGAGGCGCTTAGACAGCAATCAGATAGAAATGGAAAAAGCCCGTTATCTCGATATGGCAAGACAGGGAGCTGTGCTCGTCTCGCCTGCCATTTCGTCTGGCGAGAAGCTGGTCATGAGAGCAGCCTTCGATGCAGGGCTTCCCACCATCGTACTTGTTGAGAATGGCTTTACGCCGCTGACAAAACCAAAGGGCGAGCAGTTTGACGCCTGCGCAGAAGGGCGACTGCTGTTGCTCGCTCCGTGGGAACACCACAACGAGAAACGCACCATCACCGCCTCTCAATGCCAGCAACTGAACCTGATGGCTATCGAGATTTGTAATAGCAAAGTAAAGGAAGAAGAGGTAGGCCATAGAGGATAAAATTGCTAAAATAGGGAAACGTTCTTACGCCTCTCGCTCAACGGAGAGTGGGGGGACCATCAGCGCAAACTGACAGCAAATCCTTAGGAAAACCTTCAGAAATCCAGTACTTTTCCGTCAGTTATCCTTAGGATTTCCTTCGGTTATCCTAGGATAACTTCAACTTATCCTTAGGATAACTGTAGGAAAAGTACTGGAAAAGTTGGCCATATAAAATCTTGCTTTGCAGGTGCAATCCGTATACCTTTTTCCGTAGTTTCCTTGAGCGAAACGAAAAACTTTACCTCTCCCTCCCTTTGATCCTTGAGCGCATGCTGCGGACGGAGGTGCGCTTGACGGCGAGGGCGGCGGCGATGGCCCCGCCGCCGAGTCGGGGTGTTCCTCCACCACGTCCTCAGCCTGTCGCAGCCTCCGCATCGTGTCCGTACTGCCACCGCCACAAGCCATCAGCAGTCCCACTGCCATCACCGTAATGATCAACCTTTTCATAACTATACTCGTAAACTATTCTCATCGAGCAGGAACTCGTATATATTCATATATACAATGCCATCATTGTCTTGATAGCGACTGATGAGATCCTCAGTTATCACAAACTTCCTGAAACTATCGTTGATACTCTTCAGACTGCGCACTTCTTGCTCACGTTTCTCCTCAGTTGGCAGACGCAATGCTGACTGTATGTAATATCGTTGACTGCCAAAATTGCAGACGAAGTCCACTTCTAACTGCTTGCGTACACTAACCCCGTTGGCATCCTTTTCGTTCTTCACAACCACACCAACGTCTACACTCATACCCCGCAGTCGTAGTTCATTATATATAAGATTCTCCATCATGTGAGTTTCCTCAGGTTGCCGGAAATTTATTCTGGCATTGCGCAAACCTAAGTCAGAAAAGTAATATTTTGCAGGTGTGTCTATATACTTTCGCCCCTTAATGTCATAGCGCACAGCTCTTTCTATGAGAAAAACATCCTGTAGTATATCCAGATATGCCTTGATGGTTGTATGTGAGATGTTGCTATGCTTTACTGTCTGGAAAGTATTCTCAAGTTTTGTTGGATTAGTCAGACCTCCAATGGATGATGCCACAACGTCTATCAACTCTTCCAGGTCATCATCATTCTTTATCTTGTAACGTTCCTTGATATCAGTAAGATAGGTTTTCTTGAAGAGTCTCTTTAAGTACTCTGCTTTCCGCTCTATTGTAGAATAATCAAGTATCTTCGGTAGTCCACCATAAAGCATATACTCCTCCAGTCCTTTTTCCCTGGTGCCCTGATAGACAGACATGAATTCACGAAAACATAACGGCGCAATCTTTATCTCATCTCCACGCCCCCGGAACTCAGTAATTACATCTTTCGAAAGAAACTTTGAGTTGCTGCCAGTAACATAGACATCAGCATTCTCTATACTAAGATAGCTATTCAACACATCCTCAAACTCATTCACATATTGTATCTCGTCAAGCAAGATGTAATACATCTGTTTGTCGGTCATGCGACTGTCTATATAATGAAGCAATGCATCAGGATCACGAAGCGCTTTATTACGGCGGTTTTCCAAGTCCACCTTTATGATGTGGTCATCTTCAACACCTTCTTCTTTCAAATGCTGACAGAAGAGGTTGAAAAGCAGATACGACTTACCGCAACGTCGCATACCAGTAACTACTTTTATCATCCCATTGTGCTTACTGTCAATGAGTTTCCTTAGATGAATGTCCCTCTTTATCTCCATTCTATTTACTTTTTTTGCGTAAATACGCTATTTTCGTTTGCAAATTTACGAGAATCTTTTAGAAGTGCCAAGTAATTTGGCAACTTTTTTTGCGTAAATACGCATATTTAGATAATATGCCTATCTTTGCAGCGTTCATTCCCGGTAGCCTCTGGATTCCAAGCTGTCGGGTGTTTTTTAGGAGAATTCGTTAATTCCTGGTAGTCCCTGACAGCCGTTAAACTATCAGGTGTTATTTTTTTCGGCAATACTGGCAATAACCGCCGTTTCACAACCCTAATCGCAAGAAGAATAACAATAAGCTTCAGAAAAGTACTGGATAACCTTCAGTTATCCTTAGGATTTCTTCAACTTATCCTAAGGATAATTGACGGAAAAGTACTGGATTTCTGAAGGTTTTCCTATGGCTTTCCGTTTGTCCCACCCTCTGGGACAAACGGAAAGCCATAGGATAGCCGAAAGTGGTTCTCGTCATGAGTTTTCCAAGAGCTTTCGCGCGTACGCGCGTATGATTGTGAATCGCAGGAAACAACTTACCTATCTTACCTATCCTACACCTAAGTAGAAAAACTTTCACGTGCGGGATAGGTAGGATAGGTAAGATAAAAACCGCCAATAACAATCATGCTGTAATCATTGGTAAAATCTGATACGCATGATTTATTCTATCAAAATCTCTGTCCCTGTGATTGACAATCTTAATTCCTTTCATCTCTCCCGTTGGATAGCGGAAACCCCTTTGCAGAAAGGGATTCTGCGTTTTTCATCCCTCCCTTATCTCTCCCTCATCTCTCCCGTCACCCTCATGCAATTGTCCGACGGAATTCGAAAAATTCGAATTCCGTCGGACAATTGCGAAGATGCTGGTACAATACTGTATAATCTGGATGCAATAATAGCCATTGGCTGACATCGCAGCTATGACAGCCGATGGAGCAATAGGTCTATCTGGCTGTCAATATCGGCTATGCCGTCGTTGACAATCTCGTAGTCGGCACGTGCTACGACCTGCTCTTGAGGCAGCTGGCGGTGAATCCACTGCAGGGCTTTCTCGCGGGAGATGCTGTCGCGAGACATGATGCGCTGGATGCGCAGTTCCAACGGAGCGGTGACCACGACAACCTTATCGACCAGCCGATAGATGCCAGACTCGTACATGATGGCGCTCTCCATCCATTGGATGCCACTTTCCTCGAAATCGCGGAAGACGGCAGGGTGGATAATGGCATTAAGCGCTTGCTGGTTGGCTTCGCTGGCCAGTAGGAAACGGCTCATGGCTGCCTTGTCGAGCGAACCGATAAGTTCTGTCAGTTGTTGTTGCAGGTCGGTGGAGGTACGGATTAGCCGTTTGGCAGCAGCGTCGCAGTTGTAAACCGTAATGCCTCGCGCTTCCAACCGTCGGCATACATAGCTTTTACCGCTACCAATCCCCCCAGCAATACCTACCTTCATGAGAAAAAAATAAAAGAATAAAAGATTAAAAAAATAAATCAATTCCCTTCTTCTTCCTCTATGAGATAGTCCACCTGTTTGGTGCTCAGCTTGGCGCGGCTAATGCCTTGGGGAACGGTGTTCAGGTAGAGGTTGCATTTCTCGGAAGGCTTTTCCATGATTTCGGCATAATCTGCTACGACGACGAATTCTTCAGGGTTCAGCGTGCGAATTTGGGCGGCACCAGCCACGAAGTTGACTTTCACCTTGGCAGGGAAGGTACGCAGCACCTTGCCTTTGGGGAGGTTGATGCATTGGATGGGAACGCTGATGCTCTCTTCCGTCAGCACATCAGTAAAGAAAGAGATGGAGACATGTTCGGGCATCACCTTGACGTCAGTATCGTGTGCCAGCCGGCAGCTCACCGTCAGCGTATCGTGGAAGCCAACGTAGTTAAGCGGTTCGCTATAGACGTAGCGGATGCTGTCGAGTTTCTCCTTTGAGGCATAGACATCGACGCTGTCAGGCTTGTAGGCCACCTGTGAAATGAAATAGAGTTGCTCAGGGATGACGCGCCCAGTCCATTGCACAGGAACACGCTTTCGCTCACCGTTGTTATAGAAGAATTCCAGCCGTTCGGGCTTGATTGCCGTCACCTTCGACGTACTCTCCAACGTCTGTTCCACAAGGCGCTTCAGCTCAGAGGCTGAGGTCATGCCGCCACCGTTTCCGCGGTCGTAGTTCTTGTAGTTCAGTTTTACCTCGTACTTCTTCTCACCATAAAGATAGGAGAGAAACATCCAGCCTTTGTCGCGCACGGTAGCCTTGACGGTATCGACGGCGGCAGACGTCAACACTACGTTCTTGGGAATGTTGACGATGCGGACTGGAACTTTCAGCTCTTGCTCGTAGGTGTCGTTCAGGGTGATGATGAGCCAGAAGACGGCCGACAAGAAGAGGAAAAACAAGAATACGAAGAACTGCTTGTTCATGCTATTCCGGCAAAGGTATGCATTATGCTGAAGACGGTTCCTGGATTATTTCTGAACAGGTGTGCTGCTGGTGTCCTTGAAGACGTAAGACTTGTCGACCTTGATGACGACGCCGTCGGCAATCTTCACCTCGATGATGCCTGAGGCCAGGTCAATCTTCTTCACGGTGCCATAGATGCCACCACCAGTAACAACCTCCGCACCTTCGGCCAGCGAGTTCTGGAAATTCTGAATCTCCTTCTGGCGCTTTTGCTGGGGACGGATCATAAAGAACCACATGATGGCGAAGATTGCCACCATCATGATGATGAAGCTCATGCTACCACCACCTTGTGCAGCCTGGGCTGCTAAGAATAACTGTGTCATAGGTATTTACAATTTGACAATTTACAATTTACGATTTATGATTTACTTGCTTTCGCTTTTCATCTGCTTGAGCAGGCGTCCGGTCTTGACGAGATGGTGGGCAATGGCGTCAAGCATGCCGTTGATGTAGCCAGAACTGCGTGGGGTAGAGTAGAGCTTGGCTATCTCCATATACTCGTTGATGGTCACATTGACGGGGATGCTGGGGAATGTCAGCATCTCGGCAATGGCAATCTGCATGATGACGATGTCCATATAGGCCAGACGGTCGAAGTCCCAGTTGCGCGAAGCCTCACTCATGTAGTGCTGGTACTCGTTGCCGTTGATGATGGTGGCACGGAACAGCTTGCGGGCAAAGTCCTTGTCCTCCTCAGAGTCGTATTCGGGCAACAGTTCCTGGTTGGCTTTGTTTTTCTCATCGAAACGCTTGATGGTCTTCAGCACAAACGAATCGACAATCTCCTTGTCGTCGTTCCAGTAAAGACTCTGTTCCTCCAAAAGGGCGTCCAGGTCGGCGTTGTCCTCTATCAGCGTACGGTATATCTTGCGCCACAGTTCGCGGTCAGCCTGGTAGCTGTCCTCGTCAGCAGACATGTAGTCCTTGTAAATCTGGCTTTCAGTAATCTGGGTGTATATCTTCTTTAGGAATTCAGGCTCGTCGTTCCAAGACTTCTTCTGCGTCTCCATGAAGTCGTTCAACATCTTGTTGCCCTCCAACTGCAGGGCAAAGCGGTTGTCAACGAAGCGCTTTGAAGGCATGGGAGTACCCTCGCGCTTGGCCTTCGACTCAGCGACCTCTAAATGGCGCTGAGCCTCGTGGGTGATGCCGACAATAAGTGCCAGCAGGTAGTTATACATGTCGTAGGCTTTAGACAGACTGAACAATAGTTCCTTCTCTGCCGTTTCAATGTTCTTACTGCCGTTCTGATAGTACGCATAGGTTAACTGAACAACCTTTATCCTAATGAGTTCTCTGTTAATCATAACTTCTACTTTCTCCTTGTTGATACTCTTATCAGCTGCAAAGATACGAATTTTTACCGTTTCCACAAATTTTTTTCGCCCTTTTCTTTTAACTATCGTCCAAAATACTTGTCTTCGCCCATGAAAAAGGCATTAGACGACGGCATCAGTAATTGTCCTGTTGCTTGATGGAACGGATGTGCAAGACGATGCCAAGAATGATGAACAGCAGTCCTGCGAGCAGCAAGGTGTTGAGGTTGGACAGCTGTTCCAAACGGGTAAGAATAAGGGCTAATGTACCTATTATAATAAGGAATAAGCCCAAAAAAGGCGCGAATTTCTTCATAAAAGCGTTAAATTTGCTGCAAAAATAGAAAATAATTATGAATTATGCATTATAAATTATGAATTATTTTGTACCTTTGCACCCGCATTTTGCAAAAACAACATTTTTTTAATCATTTAAAGTAGTATGAATCAATACGAAACCGTTTTCATTTTGACTCCCGTTTTGTCTGATGAACAGACAAAGGAAACGGTCGCTAAATTCAAGAAGGTCCTCACCGATAAGGGTGCAGAGATCGTGAATGAAGAGGCCTGGGGACTGAAGAAGATGGCTTATGCTATTGCAAAGAAGTCTACAGGTTTCTACTGCCTGCTGGAATTCAAGGCTGAGCCATCAGTTGTAAAGGTGCTGGAGACTGCCTTCCGTCGTGACGAGAAGGTCATCCGCTTCCAGACTGTCAAGCTTGAGAAGTATGCCATCGAGTATGCTGAGAAGCGTCGTAACAAACTTGCTAAAAAAGAGGAGGCTTAAACTATGGCACAAGACACTGAAATCCGCTATTTGAATGCTCCTTCTATCGACACGAAGAAGAAGAAGTACTGCCGCTTCAAGAAGAGTGGCATCAAGTACATTGACTACAAGGATCCCGAGTTCCTGAAGAAGTTCCTGAACGAGCAGGGTAAGATTCTTCCCCGCCGTATCACCGGTACCTCTCTGAAGTATCAGCGCCGTGTGGCTCAGGCCGTAAAGCGTGCCCGCCAGATTGCCCTGCTGCCCTACGTAACTGACATGATGAAGTAAAATTAGGAGGACAGAAGATATGGAAATTATACTGAAAGAAGATATTATCGGTCTGGGATACAAGAACGATATCGTAAATGTGAAGTCGGGTTACGGCCGTAACTACCTCATCCCTCAGGGTAAGGGCGTTATCGCCTCTCCGATGGCTAAGAAGATTCTTGCCGAGAACCTGAAGCAGCAGGCTCACAAGCTCGCCGCTATCAAGGAGGCTGCCGAGAAGCGCGCCGAGACCTTGAATGGTGTTGCTCTGGAGATTGCCGCCAAGGTCAGCGCTACTGGTCAGCTCTACGGTTCAGTAGGTGCCAACCAGGTTGCTGAGGAGCTGAAGAAGCTCGGTCACGACATCGATCGCAAGATCATCACCATGAAGGACGCCAAGACTATCGGCGACTTCGTTGCTCTGGTTCACTTCCACAAGGAGGTTACCGTTGAGATTCCCGTGAAGGTCGTTGCCGAGAATGCTGCTGAGCTGAAGGCTGCTGCTGAGGAAGAGGCTGCCATCAAGGCTGCTGCTGAGGCAAAGAAGGCTGCCGCTGCTGCTGCAGAGGAAGAGGCTGCTGCTGAGGCCGTCGAGGAAGACGTCGTCGAGGAAGAGGCTCCCGCCACTGAAGAAGCATAATAGCTGTAAAGCATATTTGGTTATTATACAAAGAAAGAATCCCAGGTGTTTGGCACTTGGGATTCTTTTTATGTGGCATACTTATTCCTCTTTGGGTTCTTCGGCAGCCTGAGGCTCGTCGTCCTGCGGCTGCTGGCTGGCATCCTCGTGGTGCTCCTTGGGCTTGACAACCATGTTGCCTAACTCGTCGAGAATAACTTCCTGCTCCATCTCTGCTCCTAAGCTATCGACGGCAATGCTGTCAGTGTCGGAAACTTCCTGGAGGTAGCCGCCACAACCGTATTGTGTCATGTTGATGTCAAGGTCTTGGGGGGTAGTGAATTTGGTGCGATACTGCTTGAAGGCAGGATCGCTCAGGACGCTCTGGAGGAAATAACCGCAGATGGGGAGTGCCGTGCGGTTGCCCTGACCCAGTTCGCCAGTACGGAAGTGGATGCAGCGGTACTCGCCGCCGACCCATGCACCCACGACGAGGCGCGGCGTGGTGCCGATAAACCAGGCGTCGGAGTGGTTGTTCGACGTTCCCGTCTTACCGCCAAAGTCGGTGTCGTTATTGGCATCGCCAACGAAACCGCGAAGTCGTGACGAGGTGCCGCTCATACCGCCCATTAACAGCTGCTGGACGTAGAAGGCACTCTTGTAGGACAACACTTGCTTGGCTTCGGAGGGTGCCACGTAAATTTCCTTGCCGTCGCGGTCGAGAATGCGCGTCACCAGTACGGGTTCTACATGCTTACCGTCGTTGACGGGGGTGCAGTAGCCATTGACGAGTTCCAACAGGTTGACGTCGCTGGAACCAAGGGTTAGCGAAGGGGTGGGGTCGAGTTTCGACTTGATGCCCATGTCGTAGGCGGTCTTGACGATACGCTGGATGCCGCACTCCTGTCCGAGGCGTACGGCAACGGAGTTGACACTCATGGCAAAGGCCTGCTTCAGCGTGATATTGGCGCCAGTGAAGTAGCCGTTGGCATTGGTGGGAGCCCATGTCACCTCCTTACCGTGGTCCATAACCTTCATCGAGAAGAACTCATCGCGGCGGGTGTCGCAGGGCGTCATTCCCTGATTCATGGCCTCGGTATAGACGAAGAGTTTGAAGGTGGAGCCAGGCTGGCGCATGGCTGTTACCTTGTCGTACTTCCACGTCTTGAAGTCTATGTCGCCCACCCAGGCCTTGACGTGTCCCGTCTGGGGTTCCATGGCCACGAAACCGCAATGCATGAAGTGTTCCATGTAACGGATACTGTCGAGGGTAGATATCTCTTTCTCGATAGTGCCGTTCTCATAGTCGAAGAGTTTTACGCGGTGGGGCTTGTTCAGATAGTAGTCAATAGAGTCCTGATTGCCGTCGAACTTCTGTTCCAGCTGCTTGTAGTAAGGCAGTTTCTTGGCCAGGTCCTCGATGAAGTGTGGAATCTCCCTGTGGCGTTCGTCCTGCCAGGGTGGGGTAGTACCCCAATGCGAATTGAAGTTGCGCTGCACCTGCTTCATCTGCTTGACGGCAGCGTCCTCTGCATACTGCTGCATGCGGGTGTCAATGGTGGTGTAAATCTTCAGACCGTCCTTGTAAAGGTCGTAGCCGTTTTCGTCGCACCACTCCTTCAGATAGTTCTTGACGGCCTCGCGGAAATACTGCGCCTGACCGTCGTAGTTGTTCTCGACGCTGTAGTCGAGCTTGATGGGCAATTCCTTCAGCTCGTCGTACTCCTCCTGCGTCAGGTCTTTGTGCTTCAGCATGTTGCTGAGTACCACGTTGCGGCGTTCGAGGGAGTTCTTGGGATTGATGCGCGGATTATAATAGGTGGTGGCCTTGAGTAGTCCCACGAGAATGGCGGCCTGATCGGTAGTCAGGTTCTTTGGCGTGGTGCCAAAGTAGGTCTTGGCTGCCGTCTTAATACCAAAAGCATTGGAACCGAAATCGACGGTGTTGGCATACATGGTGAGAATCTGTTGCTTGTCGAAGAACATCTCAATCTTGACCGCCGTAATCCATTCCTTGCTCTTCATGATGAGCATTTTTACGCCAGGGATGTTGCCTAATAAACCTGTAGAATATTCGGTACGCACGCGGAACATATTCTTTACTAACTGCTGGGTGATAGTCGATGCACCGCGGGCATCGTGGTGGACGATGTAGTCCTTGAGTGCTGCGCCAACGCCCTGGAAGTCTATGCCGAAATGGCGGAAGAAACGTTCGTCCTCAGTATCGATGAGAGCCCGCCAGAAAACGGGATTCACGTCATCGTACTCTACTGGGGTGCGGTTTTCGCTGAAATATTTGCCTATCTGTACACCGTCGGCACTATAGAGTTCCGAAGCTTGGATGGTCTTAGGGTTCAAGATGTTGCTCATTGAGGGCGACTTGCCGAAGAGCCACAGGAAGTTGATGTCGACCATGACCAGATAAAGAATAAAGGCAATAATGAATGATATCAGTCCGACAGCTGTCTTCGTGTACCATTTCCTGCCTTTATACAGACTCTTATACCATTGCCAGCACCGCTTGGGCGCATAGATGATTTTCTCAGCGTATTTATTCATAATATCGTTATTTCCTTAACTTCTCTAACTTCTTAACTTCCCTAATCTTTTAACTTCTCTTCAATGAATTCTACTATTTCGTCGGTCTGGTCGGGATGGAACCAAGTCATTTCCTGGTCGCGCTTGAACCACGTCAGCTGTTTGCGGGCATAGCGTCGTGTGTTGCCTTTGATGCGCTCGACAGCCTCATTCAATGGCCAACGACCGTCTAAGTAGTCGAACAGTTCCTTGTAGCCAACCGTATTCAGGGCGTTGTTGTTGCGCCACGCCTTGAGACCTTCCACTTCGTCCAATAAACCGGCAGACATCATATCGTCCACCCGCTGGTTGATGCGGCTATAGAGTTCGTCACGGTCGCGGTTGACTCCTATCTTGACGATGCGGAACGGACGTTCCTTGCGGGTCTGGGTGCGGAAGGAGGTGTAGGTCTTCCCCGTCTGGTAACAGATTTCCAAGGCGTGGATGACACGCCGGTGGTTTTGACGATCTACGATGGCATAGTGCTCCGGGTCGAGACGCTTCAAGTCTTCGCAGAGCGCCTCCAGACCTTCCTCCTGGTAGCGGCGCTTCATCTCCTCGCGGATGTCGTCGCGGACGGTGGGGATGTCGTCAATACCGTTGCATACGGCATCGATGTACATCATGCTACCGCCTGAGAGAATGTTGATTTCTGAAGGCTGAACCTCCAGACATTCTAATACGTCCTGCTCGTACATGGAGGCGTTGTAGTAGTCGTGGATGCTTTTCGTGCCCACGAAATAGTGGTGAGCCTGTGCCAGCTGTTCGGCGGTAGGTGCGGCAGTACCTATCTTCAGTTCACGATAGATTTGTCGCGAATCGGCGTTCAGTATGGGAATACCGTAGCGGCGTGCCAACCCGATAGTCAGCGCTGTCTTGCCCACGGCAGTAGGCCCCGTAATGACGACGAGAGTTCTCAATTCTCAATTCCCTTTAACGAATAACGCCGCGCTTGGAATTCTCGATGAATGAGCAGATGTATTCCACCTCTTTGGAGTCGGGATATTTGGCGCGGGCCTCGGCAATACCATCTTTCATCACACCCTTGGAGTAGATGATGCGGTAGGCATCGTGAATGGCCTCGATAGTCTCGTTTGAGAAACCGCGACGGCGAAGACCGATGAGGTTGACACCTGCATAGCGGACAGGTTCCTTGCCAGCAATGACGTAGGGTGGGATGTCCTGACTGGTGCGAGTACCACCTTGGAACATGATATACCCTCCGACGTGCAGGAACTGGTGGAACAGACACGTTGCCGAGATGATGGCGCAGTCGTCAACTACCACTTCGCCAGCAAACTTCGTCGAGTTGCCGATGATGCAACCGTTGCCGATAACGCAGTCGTGACCGATGTGCATGTTCTCCATCAGCAGGTTGCCGTTGCCGATGACCGTCTTTCCCTTCGAGGCTGTACCGCGGCTGATAGTGACATTCTCGCGGATAGAGTTGTTGTCGCCAATCTCACACGTAGTCTCTTCGCCCTGAAACTTCAAGTCCTGTGGCTTGGTAGAGATGCTGGCACCAGGGAAGAACTCGTTTCCATTGCCAATACGGGCGCCGAAGTGGATGGTGACACCGTTCAGGAATTTATTGTTGTCGCCAATGACGACATTCTTGTCAATCACACAAAAGGGACCTATCACATTGTTGTCGCCCAATTTTGCCTCGGGATCGACAATAGCCATTGGATGGATTTGGTTTGCCATAACTTCTTTAACTATTTGTTCTTCACAATTTGTGCGGTGAAGGTGGCTTCTGCTACGACGTGATCGCCGACGAAGATGTAGCCTTTCATAGACGAGATGCCGTGGCGGACGGGAGCCAACAGGTCAACCTTAAAGAGTAGCGTGTCGCCGGGAACAACCTTTTGGCGGAACTTAACACCGTCAATCTTCATAAAGTATGTCGACCAACGTTCGGGCTCCTCAAGGGTGTTCAGCACCAGCAGTCCTCCACATTGGGCCATAGCCTCTATCTGCAGAACGCCAGGCATCACGGGCTCTTCGGGGAAATGGCCCTGGAAGAAAGGCTCGTTGGAAGTGACGTTCTTGATGCCTACGATGGTGTTGGCACCTAAGGATATGACCTTGTCAACCAACTGCATAGGATAGCGGTGGGGGAGCAGTTCGCGGATGCGGTTAACGTCCATTACCGGCTCTTCGTTGGGGTCGTAGATGGGTGCCTGGATTTCGTGTTTGCGAATCTCCTTACGCATCTGGCGGGCGAACTTGTTGTTGATGGTATGACCGGGGCGTGTGGCTACGATGCGGCCCTTGATAGGTTTGCCGATGAGGGCCATATCGCCGATGACATCCAAGAGCTTATGGCGGGTACATTCGTTTTCCCACACCAGGGGCTTGTGCTGGATATATCCCAACTCGGTGGCATCGCGGTGCTCGACATGCAACATGTCAGCTAGCATGTCAAGGCGCTCCTGAGTCGTCTGGCGCTCGTAGATGACGATAGCGTTGTCGAGGTCGCCGCCCTTGATGAGGTTAGCCTGCAACAGCGGCTCAATATCGCGCACGAAGACAAAGGTACGTGCAGGGGCGATTTCCTTGATATATCCTAACGGACTGTCAAGTGTGGCAAACTGCGAATTAATGAACTTCGATTCGAAGGAACACATGGCCGTGATGGAGAACTCGTCGTCAGGCAGGATGGTGATGCACGAACCCGTCTGCTCATCCTTGACCTCAATCTTCTTGCGGATGATGTAAAAGTCTTTCGGTGCGTTTTGCTCCTCAATGCCCACCTCGGTAATTTTCTCCACATATTTGATGGCAGAGCCGTCGAGGATGGGGAACTCAGGACCGTTGACCTGCATGAGACAGTTGTCGATGCCCATGGCGTAGAGGGCTGAGAGTCCGTGTTCGACAGTCGAGACACGTGCGTCGCCCTTGCCGAGCATGGTACCGCGCTGGGTGTCAACCACGTTTTCTGCGACGGCGTCAATGACGGGCTCACCTTCCATGTCGATGCGTTGGATCTTGTAACCCGTATTTTCTGCTGCCGGATTGAATGTTACCGTCAGGTTTAAACCCGTATGCAGTCCTTTGCCGAACAAAGAGAAGCTGCCTTTAAGCGTTTTCTGTTTCATCTTGTAAATTTACAATTTAACGATTTACAATTTACAATATATTGTATTTTTGATAATTGGACTATTTTTGTGCGGCCTTCAGCGCATCTAACTCCCTGCGCAAGGCTGCTATCTCACGATACATGTCGGGCAACTTGGCATCGAGTGCGCGGGCCTTGAAGTACATCTTCGGATTGACGGCAGGCGAGCCAATCAACTGTTCCCCGTCGCCCTTGGTATTGCCTATTACGCCACATTGTGCCCCCACGAAGGTTTTGTCTGCCACATGGATATGTCCGGAGAATCCTGCCTGGCCACCTACCATACACCAGGCGCCGATCTTCGTGCTGCCAGCCATGCCAGCCTGTGCAGACATCACGGTGTTCTCGCCAATCTCGCAGTTATGGGCCACCTGGATAAGGTTGTCCAGTTTGACGCCTTTGTGGATGATGGTCTGTCCCATAGTTGAGCGGTCGACGCAGGTATTGGCACCAATTTCGACGTCGTCCTCAATGATGACGATGCCTAACTGTGGAATCTTCTCGTAGCCCTCCTGATTAGGAGCAAAGCCAAAGCCGTCGGCACCGATGACAGCTCCAGCATGTATGGTGACGTTCTTGCCTATCTGGCAACCGTCGTAGATGGTGACATGTGGGTAGATACGTGTGCCATCGCCAATCTTGACACCTTCTCCGACGACGGCGAAAGGACCGATATAAACGTCTTTGCCAATCTCTGCCGATGGAGAAACGAACGCCAACGGGTCGATGCCTGTCTTCTTGGGCAACGAGGCGGCATACATTTGCATCAGCTTGGCCACACATTCGTAGGCGTTCTTGACGCGGATGAGGGTAGTATTGACGGGATGTTCAAGCTCTACGTCCTCGTTGATGAGTACGATGCTGGCTTTGGTTTCATAAATATATGAAGTATATTTGGGGTTTGAGAGGAAGGTGATGGCACCCTCTTTCCCTTCTTCTATCTTGGCAAAAGTATGTACGGCAGTCTGCTCGTTACCTTCTACGCGGCCTCCTATAAAATCGGCAATTTGCTTGGCTGTAAACTCCATAATGCTAACAAAGTTTTATATAAACGCTGCAAAGATAATCATTTTTTATGAAAAACGTTGATAACAGAGGTAATATTTTCGTATTTTTTTGGAAAGTAGTTGCACATTTAAGATTTCTGAAGCTTCTGCGATGTCTTTGACGGTGCCGTCTTTGTAGAGAATGCCTATGCTGTCGTCCTCCGGATTGTACATGTCCTTGCCTATTTCGGTCAGCGTTACCAAGTAGTCGGTATCGGCGTGCGAGATGTTCATTTCCTTGGCTAAACGTTCCTTAATCTGATTGATGTATTCCTCAGTGGGGCGCTCTTCGCTGACCTCTACCTTGAACAACCGACGGTCAGTCATATCGGTAGCCAGCGTTGAGAGGATCCTGTCGTCGACATGCTTCCATGCCTTCAGGGCGCACCAGATGTCGGAGTCATCAAGGTCGGCATAGACTTTCAAGGCTTCTTCATCGAAAGACCCCTCATTTTTTAGGAAGTAGGCCAATGCCGGCGATGCAAAGATGTCGCGCCCCTGACGGACCAAGTCGCGTGCTCGGCGCAAGGTGTTGACGAGAATCTTCTCGTAGCCTACGGCAGTTTTGTGGAGATACACCTGCCAGTACATGAGCCGTCGCGAGGTAAGGTAGTTCTCGATGGAGTAGATGCCCTTGGCGTCGACCACCAGGTTGTCGTCCTTGACGTTCAACATCTTGATGATGCGTGCCGACCCGATGTTACCTTCTGTAACTCCCGTGTAGAACGAGTCTCGCCGCAGGTAGTCCAGACGGTCCATATCGAGCTGGCTGGAGATGAGTTGGTGGTAGATTTTATTGGGATATTCGTCCTTGAAAATGCTGATGGCCAGGGCTAATTGTCCCTTCAGATCATGGTTAATCTGTTCCATCATCATGAGCGATATCTCCTCGTGTGTAATGCCCTGTATGAGGGTGTTCTCCAGCACGTGTGAGAAAGGTCCGTGACCGATATCGTGCATGAGGATGGCAGCCTGTACGGCTTCAGCTTCGGAGTCGAAGATGTAGATGCCTTTCTCGCTAAGCGACTTCACGGCCTCGGTCATTAGGTAAAGTGCTCCGAGGGAGTGTTGGAAACGGGTATGGCGTGCCCCTGGATAGACTACCGAGGCCAGTCCTAACTGGTTGATTCTGTTCAGGCGTTGAAACAACGGATGCTGTACGATATCGTACAGCAGTCCGCGTTTTATCTTGATGAACCCGAAGACGGGGTCGTTGATAATCTTGTGTTCGTTCATTATTATTTGTCTGGTTAGGATCTTTTCGGCGGCTTTTGTCCCATGGGAGGATGCGGCCCCTTCTTAGGTTTGTCCGCTTTTTTGTCCTTCTTGGCCTTCTTGTCTTTCTTGTCTTTGCCGACGTTTGCCTGCTCTTCCGACTGCTGGCTATAGTCGACGGGGTCGAACTTGAATTGTGATATACTGACGTACTGGATGTCGTAGCCAGTCTTGTATTTCTTCATGAGCTTGACATACTGCTTCTCAGACTTTTTCTTCTTGGTGGCGAAGAATACCACGCAGACGCGTCCGGGCTGGTTGGCTTTCTCTGCCAGGTAGGTGCGCATCTGTTCGGAATACTGTTCGCGGTCTATCAGAAACTTGGTTTTTGAGTCTATCCAACCGCCTGTTACATCCTGAATGTCAGTAATATAGATGGTGGAGTCCTTGAAAGACGCTGCAAATCCGAACATATAGAGGCGCTTGGGCTTCTCGGGCTTTGCCTCGGCTGTTGTGGCACCCAATGTGATGAGCAGGGCCAGCAACAGTAGTTTAAGATGTTTCATTGTCCTAAATATGCTTTTAATATTTTGTTCTTTGTATTACTGCGCAGTCGGCGTATGGCTTTCTCTTTGATTTGACGGACGCGCTCGCGGGTGAGCCCGAACTTGTTGCCAATCTCTTCGAGGGTCATTTCCGACTGTCCGATACCATAGAAGGCTGTAATAATTTTTCGTTCCCGTTCTGTGAGCATCTGAAGGGCGTTTGCTATCTCGGATTGCAATGACTCCCTCACCAGCTCGCGGTCGGCCATGGGCGAGTTTTCGTTCACCAGAATGTCTAACAGACTATTGTCCTCGCCGTCTATGAATGGGGCATCCACCGACACCTGACGTCCAGTCACCAGCATGGCCTCGTCAATCTTCTCTTCCGAGAGGGCTATCTGTTCCGATATCTCTTCTAACGACGGGCGGCGCTCGTTTTCCTGTTCAAACTTGCTGAGCATACGGTTTATCTTGTTCATCGACCCCACTTGGTTCAGGGGCAGACGGACGATGCGGCTTTGCTCGGCAATGGCCTGAAGGATGCTTTGTCGAATCCACCAGACGGCATAGGAAATGAACTTGAAGCCTCGTGTCTCATCGAATTTCTCGGCAGCCTTGATGAGTCCGAGGTTGCCTTCGTTAATCAGGTCGGCCAGCGATAGTCCTTGGTTCTGATATTGTTTGGCCACAGAGACAACGAAGCGCAAGTTGGCTTTCGTCAACTTTTCCAGCGCGGCTCGGTCGCCACGTCGGATACGCTGTGCCAGTTCCACTTCCTCGTCGGCCGAGAGCAGCTCCTCTCTTCCTATTTCGTTCAGGTATTTCTCGAGGGCTTCGCTCTCGCGGTTAGTGATGGATTTGGTGATTTTTAGTTGCCTCATCTGGTCTCTTTTTATGAACGTGGATGCAAAAGTAAGATTTTTTTTCGTAATGACCAAATAAAAATGAAAGAAATGAACGAAATCATTCATTTCTCTCATTTTTTATTTTCTCATGTCGAAGACTTAGTCCTGAAGAGCGACGGCGAAGTAGGCTTTCTTGCCTGTGGGGAAGATGCCTTGGATGTAGAGTACGGGCTCTTTCGACGTTGAGGCCTTCTTGACAGCATCCTGCAGGTCTTCAACGCTCTTCATGGCTTCCTCGTTGACGCGCTGAATGATAAATCCTGCGGGAACGCCAGCCTCCTTAAGCTTACCGCCATTGACCTTGGTGACTTTCAGGCCGTAGGTGATTTCCAACTGCTTCTTGTCGTTGTCGTCGATGGCGCGGAACTGGCCTCCTAAGACGTCAAGGTCAGCATTCTTCACCACCTTGGTGTTACCCTGGGCGTTCTTAAGCGTCATCGTGACGGTCTTCTCCTTCTTGTTGCGCAGATATTTCACGGTGACTTTGTCGCCAGGACGCTTTTGGGCTACAATGCCTTGCAGGTCGCCCATGGTCTTGATCTTCTGTCCGTCGATGGCAGTAATGATGTCGTCAGCCTCCAGTCCTGCGTCGGCAGCGGCGCCGTCCTCGACTACCTTATTAATACGCACGCCCTCCATAGTGCCGAAGTCCTTGACCTCCTTGTCCTGATCCTTCATGGCGTCGACGTAGTCTTTCACGCTACCGCCCTCGATGCCTATCATGGCGCGCTGGTAACTGCCGTATTTCTTGAAGTCGTCAACGGCTTTGTTGACGATGGTCGTGGGGATGGCAAAGCCATAGCCGATGTTCGACCCTGTGGGCGATGCCAGCATGGCATTGATACCGATGAGTTCTCCCCGCACGTTGACAAGTGCGCCACCCGAGTTGCCCTGGTTAATGGCAGCGTCGGTCTGAATCATCGACTGTACGCCTTGGCTCAGGGTACGTGCCTTGGCCGAGACAATGCCGGCAGTGACGGTATTGTTGAGTCCTAAGGGGTTACCTACTGCCAGTACCCATTCGCCGACCTTGACGTCGTCAGAATTAGCGATGACGATGGCAGGCAGGTCCTTGGCATCAATCTTGATGAGCGCGAGGTCTGTTGCAGCATCGGCTCCGATGACACGTGCTGAGTATTCTTTAGAGTTCTCATTTAGGGTGACAGTCAGTTCGTCGGCTCCGTCAACGACATGGTTGTTGGTGACGATGTATCCGTCAGCCGAGATGATGACGCCCGATCCTGCTGCTGCGCGCTTTGGGGTCTGAACCTGGCGCTGGCGTCGGCCGTTGTTGTTGCCCTGGCCGCGTCCGAAGAATCCTCCGAAGGGGTCTGAGAAGAAGTCCTCGAAGGGATCGCTATACTCGACGGTCTGCGTCTTTGAGTTGATGACTGACTTGATGTAGACTACCGATGGCAGGGACTTTTCTGCTGCGTAGGTCAGGTCTACGGGTTGTCCTGGTGCTGCCTGGGCTGCTGCTGGAGCTGCCACAGTCTTGTTGCACGATGCTGCCGAGAATGCTATCACTACCATGTAGATAGCCGGCATAAAGCTCTTTACAATCTTTTTCATACTTTTAATTATCAATTTTACTATTTACAGTTTATTTTTCGATTTTCGGGTGCAAATTTAGGCGCAAAAAATGTAAATGCGACAAAATGTCATGAATATTTGTCGCAATTTAACACTTCACCCCCAATGCTTAACGGCTGTTAGAAATTAACGCTTGAAATGTGAAAAGACTGACAAAATTAACTATTTTGCCAGTCTTTGGTTGTATATAGTGCATTATATTTTCTTAATAGTACGTTTCTAATGATGAATAATGCACTCTTATTTATTTTTTCTGTACGTATTTATGCATTTTATCTTTCTTGTACATATTTATGTAATGTGGCACGGACGGCTCCGTTGCCGGCGTAGAGTTCGCGCACCATACCTTCTATCTGTTCGCCGAGACCTGCCTCGTAGAGGTCGAGTCCGAAGACGTCCTTTCGGCTATAGAGTTGACGCAGGGGACTCCAGTTCTGATCGACCTTGCCAATCTGGAGAGGAGCCACGATGGCTTGCAGCTCTGCCAGCATGGGGTCTGGCGAGCAGTCGAACGGCGTGCCGTCGTCCTTGATGCCCTTGAGGTAGCGGGCGTAGCCAGCGAGGGTTAAAGGTATGAGTACGAGGTTCGACATGTCCAGTCCGCGGGTGAGGTATTTCTTGATGGTCTCGCCGAAACGGATGGGCAGCTTCTGGCTGGTGTCCATGGCGATGCGCTGCGGAGCGTCGGGCATGAAGGGGTTGGGGAGTCGGCGGTTGATGACGGCTCCAATGAATTCGTAGGGGTTGAGCACACCAGGGTCTACGACCACGGGCATGGCCTCCATGTAACCTATTTTCTGGATGAAAGGCCGCAGGTCTTCGTCGGCCATCTCGGCACTGATGAGTGTGTAGCCGAGCATGCAGCCATAGATGGACATGGCGGTATGGAGTGGGTTCAGACAGGTGGTAACCTTCATCGTCTCCACCTTGTCGACGGTCTCGCGGGTGGTATAGAGTGCGCCTCCGAGATCGAGTGGGGGACGGCCGTTGGTGTAGTTGTCCTCGATGACAAGGTACTGGACTTCCTCGGCGTTGACGAAGGGTGCTGTGAAGGTGTGCTTCTCGGTCTCGATATAGTCGTTGTCCTCGAAACCGTCGGCGGCGAGCAGTTCTTTCACTTTCTCATGTGGGCGTGGGGTAATCTTGTCAATCATCGACCAGGGGAAGGTGACCTTTGTTTCGTCCTTCAGATAATCGAGGAAGGCCTGTGGCACCAGTCCGTCCTGAACCCAGCGCTCGGCGTATGCGAAGACGCCGGCTTTCACCTTGTCGCCGTTGTGTGAGCAGTTGTCCATCGACTGGACGGTAAGCGGAAGCTCGCCTGCCTGCCAGCGTTCATAGAGTAGGGCACAGACCTTACCCATGGCGAACACGGGCTTCATGCCGCGCGCGAGGTCGGCTTCGTTGTAGGTGTAGCCTTTCTCGGTGATTGTGAACGAAATCATTTGGAGCGATGGGTTACGGAATATTTCCACGAGTCGGTTCCAGTCTTCGAACTGCGGATCTGCCTTGAGGGCTTCCGTGACGCTGGCGATGACTTTCTTCTCAATGGTGCCAGTCGATTGTAGCGAGACCAGTAGCGAGAGGTTGTTATAGGGTGCGTAGGCCTTGTCGATGACTTCGAAGTCGAAGGTTTCGGCAACGATGACTCCTCGATCGTACTTGCCCGTGTTGAGGGCGTCGTTGAGGATTGCTGCAGGGAATGCTCGGAAGATGTTTCCGCCTCCGAAGTGTACCCATGTGGGTTGTTTGGCGGTTTTCTCGCGCAAGGCCTTGATGTCAAACTTAGGAAGCTCATAGCCCTTGGCTTCCCACT
>Ga0265298_10000483_pt1 | contig 59163 bp, 53 predicted proteins | sample AusTroGonzalo_MG_3_FD_193486 | JGI IMG/M metagenome (GOLD analysis project Ga0265298, IMG submission 193486) | Bovine rumen microbial communities from tropical cattle in Woodstock, Queensland, Australia - Gonzalo_01 | ecosystem: Host-associated > Mammals > Digestive system > Stomach > Rumen ... | reverse complement strand
TATTTGACTCACAAAACGCTGATTTTGGCAGAATGTCCCTGATTGATATCTATGTCAATCTTATAAAACAGCAGTCTGTCATAAAGGTAACCGAGTCGGGAACCGAAGCCGCAGCAGTAACATACGCAGGAATGTACACGAGTACGGGCGCGGAGCCTCCCACACCTCTTGTCCTTAAAGTGAACAAGCCTTTCATATATGTGATAAGAGAGACCAGTACCGGCACAATCCTATTTGCCGGAAAGGTTAATAGGATAGAATAATAGCAGAATAAAAGAATAGGGTCGTTTCTGTAAGCGACCCTATTCTTTTTATGTGAAATCAACCAGTATTCGGAAAACCTTGCCTGGGGCTTCAACCCATTTCTGCATGGCGGAGATAGCCTCTTCAGGTTTGACTACGGCAGAGATCAGTTCGTCTTTGGGGCAGATGCCGCGTTGAAGGTAGCGGATGACGGCCTCAAAGTCTGATGGAGTGGCGTTACGGGAGCCGTGAATGTTGAGTTCCTTCTTTACGAACAGGCCAGTGTGGAATGTCACGTCATTCTTGGAGTAGCCTATGCAGACTACACGGCCGGAGAATGCCACCTCATCTATTGCTGCTTGATAGGTGGGCACGCTACCTACAGCCTCAATCACTACTGTGGGTCCAAGACTATTTGTAAGTTTTACAAGTTCAGCGTGCAGGTCCTGCTCCTTGGAGTTGATGGTGTAGGATGCTCCAAGACGTTTGGCCAGCGCAAGTTTCTCGTTGTCCAAGTCTACTGCAATGACGGTAGCACCGCGCAGTGAGGCACGTACTATTGCACCTACTCCTATCATTCCGCAGCCGAATACCAGCACCGTATCGGAGTCTGTGACCTGGGCGCGGGATACTGCGTGGAATCCTACACTCATGGGCTCTATCAGGGCGCAGTCACGCAGGGCTATACCCGGAGCGGGGATTACTTTCTGCCAGGGCAGGACTATGTAGTCACGCATGGCTCCGTCACGCTGTACGCCAAGAGTCTCGTTGAACTCGCAGGCGTTGGGGTGGCCTGAACGGCAGGCGGCGCAATGGCCGCAGTTGGTGTAGGGATTTACGGTTACGGTTAATCCGGGGGTTAGGAACTCCGGAACTCCGGATCCGGCGCTTTCAATTGTTGCTCCTATTTCATGGCCGGGAATCACAGCCTCCTTTGCCATCAGGTTCCGGCCCAGGAATGTGTTCAGGTCTGAGCCGCAAAAACCTACGTATCCTATCTTGAGGAGCACCTCACCCTGGCCGGCCTGCGGCTTGGTAGCCTCCTCAACTATCATCTGTCCCTGTGCGGGAATTCTTATCTGTCTCATAATCTGTTGCTTTTTTAGTCGATGACTTTGTGACCGCGCCAACCGTACCAGGCGCATACTGCAAAGCAGATGAGCGGAATAATGTATGCTATGTTGGGATTGGCCATTGATTTCTGAACGTATGCGGTCAGGATGGGCAGTATGGAGTTGCCCACTATGGCCATAACCAGGAAGGCCGATCCACTCTTGGTATCACCCTTAAGGTCTGTAAGTGCCAGTGAGAACTGGGTGGGATACATGATTGACATGAAGAATGATATGCCCATCATGGCATATACGGCAGCCTTGCCGCCAACCACGCATACTATTATGCAGAGCAGCACATTGGCTATGCCGTAGAATACCAGCATGTTTTCCGGGCGGAACTTGACCATGAGCGTGGTACCTACCCATCGGCCCAGAAGGAAGAACAGCATGTAGAACCCAAAGAAGGTTGTGGCCTGGCTGTTGGTCATACCTACGTAGTTGATACAATACACCAGGAACAGACTGTTTACTGCTGTCTGGCCACCGTTGTAGAAGAACTGTGCAATCACGCCGTTACGCAGATGACTGCGCTTGAGCACCTTGAAGGAGATGAGTTTTTTGTTGGTTTCATCGGCATCCTCGGCCTGTATGCGGGGCAGGCGGGTGAATATGAATACAACCGCGATTACAATGAGCACAATGGCAAATATGGCGTAGGTGAGGCGGAATGTGTGTATCTCCTGTTCTACGGTGCTGGTGGCCTCAGTACCAAGTATGATCTTGCTCAGGAACATGGCGGCTATGAATGCGCCCAGTCCGTTGAATGCCTGGGCCAGATTGAGACGGCGGGGTGCGGTGGCGGGATCGCCCAGCTCTGTCACGTATGGGTTTGCGGCAGTCTCCAGGAAACACATGCCTATTGCTACAATAAAGAAGGCGCAAAGGTAGAGCGGGAAGCTGTGCATGCGCGTTACCGGCAGGAACAGCAGTCCGCCTACGGCAGCTATAAGCAGGCCCAGAATGATTCCGGCCTTGTAGCTGTAGCGTTTCATGAACATTGCTATAGGTATGGGGAACAGGAAATAGGCAAACCAATATGAGGTCTCCACGAACTCAGCCTTGGCCTGGTCTATATCAAACAGTGTCATCATTTTTTTGACAACCGATGACAGCAGGTTGTTGCTGATTGCCCAAAGGAAAAACAGGCAGATTACCATTGACAGTGCAACGGTAAAGGTTTTTGATTTCTGATTATTGCTCATTCTGACATATTTTTAATGTAAGGTAAATCCATTTCAGTCTTGATGTTGTAGAACTTAACGGCGTTCAAGCCCAGGAACTGTTCTTTCTCATGCTCCGTAAGTTCTGTGGTTTTAAGTATGAAATCATATGACATCCGATATGTAATTGCGGTTATGGTGCGGGGGTAATCCGATCCCCACATCAGTTTGTCCATACCAACCTCATCGGCTGCTTCACGGATAGCCCGGACTGCCCCATTGAACGGGTAGAATTCATCGTTGAAAAGCCAGGTTATGCCGCCTGATTCTATCATCACGTTCTTGTGGCGGGCCAGACGGATTTGTTCCATCCAGCCGGGTACGGTGACCATCCCGAAATGGCCTACTGCAATCTTAAGGTCCGGGAACTGCTGTATGACCTCTTCCATCTGGGGCACCTGTGCGGCTCCGTCTTCAAGGGTTATGGACAGGAACACTCCTTTATCCTGCATTATGCGGAACATCTCCATCATATCAGGGTTGGTCAGGCTGATGCGTCCGGTTGGAGTCTGCAGCCTGTGACCGGGAATTGCTATACCGCGGAATCCCTGATTTATCAGTTCTTTTGCTTGCTGCAGCCAGCCGGGCAGGCGGTAATCGGCCATTCCGCATACTATGAAACGGTCAGGGTAACGCTTTTGCACATCGGCCAGATAGTCATTCTGTAGGCCGTCTATGAACTCCTGTACCACTACGGCTGCCGTTACCTGGGCATAGTCCATGTTTGACAGGAATATCTCGGCTGTGTTACGGCCGTCAATGATGAACGGCGGCACCATCTGACGTACCTCACCCATAAAAAGGGAACGGCCGTTCTCAAGCGTGCGTATGGGATAACCGTTCACTACGGTATCCTGGCGCAGCCACAGATGTGAGTGGGTGTCTATTATCTTCATGACCGGATTATGAGTTGCACCAGGTTACGCGCTGCTGGTTGCCTATAATCTCCCGAACCTCAAATACCAGATCCCAGTCAAGCGGCTCCTGTACCGCCTGGATGTTTTTGAGTACGTTGGCGGGATTGGCCGAACTGAACAGGTTGGTTGCAATACGCGGATTGCTGTATGAGTACTGCACGGCAAGTTTCTCTATAGATGTGCCACGGGCCTTGCAGTGCTGTGCGGCTTTGGCGCAGGCCTCTACCAGAGGTTTGGGGGCCGGGTGCCAGTCTGGTACACCGCGCTCGGAGAGCAGGCCCATGGCCAGCGGAGATGCGTTGATTACGCCTATGCCCTTCTGCTCAAAGTAGCCCAGATAGTCATTGAGCTTGTCATCGTTAAGGCAGAAATGGCAGAAGTTGAGTATGCTCTCAACAGTGCCTTGGGGGGCGTGGTCAACAACCCACTTGAGGTTCTCAAGCTGGAGGTCTGTAATACCCACGTGGCTTACCACACCTTTATCACGCAGTTCCACAAGTGCGGGCAGGGTCTCATCGACCACTTTCTGCAGTCCGCCGGGCAGAGCTGCCTGGAACTCTATATCGTGTACGTTGATAAGGTCAATGTGGTCAATGTTGAGGCGCTCCATACTTTCATAGACGCTCTCCGTGGCTCGCTTGGCGCTGTAGTCCCATGTGTTTACGCCGTCCTTTCCGTAGCGTCCCACCTTGGTGGAGAGATAGTATTTGCTGCGCGGAATCTCCTTGAGAGCCTTACCCAGCACGGTCTCGGCCTTGTAGTGTCCGTAGTAGGGCGATACGTCTATAAAGTTGAGTCCGTTATCTACGGCAGTATGGACTGCCTCAATGGCTTTCTTTTCATTGATCTCATGGAATACGCCTCCCAGTGATGATGCACCGAACGCCAGACGCGCCACTTTCATTCCTGTCTTTCCAATCTCATTGTACTTTAAACTCATAAGCTTTTTATTTAGTTAGTAGAAATTCATTGTCCATTCTCCATTATCCATTCCCTGCACTCCTCCATCAGCCACTTGGGTGTAGAGGTGGCACCGCATATCCCGATAGACCTGGCACCTTCCAGAATGCTGAAATCTATGTCTTCCTTACCCTCTATCAGGTATGAGCGGGGGTTCACGTCAAGGCATTCATTGAACAGCACCTTGCCGTTGGAGCTTTTGCGTCCCGAAACGAACAGGATCACGTCATGACGGCTTGCAAACTCACGTATCTTCTCGCGCCGGTGCGATACCTGTCCGCATACCGTGTTGTTGGGCGTGAAAGTCCTTCCGGGGGGTACGCGTCGGGAGATTTCTTCTATCAGCTGGTTGTAGCTGGAGGCAGATTTTGTGGTCTGTGAGTAAAGATATATGTCCTTGCTGAAATCTATGCGGTCTATTTCATCGGCCGATTCAATGACCGTGGCCTGGCCTCCGGTCTGTCCCACAAGACCCAGCACTTCGGCATGACCTTTCTGACCGAATATTATTATCTGACCGGTGGCAGGGTCCATGGACTGGTACTGTTTCAGTATGCGCTGCTGCAGCTTAAGCACCACAGGACATGTGGCGTCAATGAGCGTTATGTCATTCCTTTGCGCGGTGGCATAAGTCGTGGGGGGCTCACCATGGGCCCGAAGTAATACTTTTGCATTCTTGAGTGAGTCAAACTGCTTGTGGTTGATGGTCTTAAGACCCATGTCCTGCAGCCGTTCACATTCTATACCGTTATGTACTATGTCTCCCAGGCAGAACAGTTCATCGCCATGACGCAGTTCCTCCTCGGCCTTGCCTATGGCTGACAGCACACCGAAACAGAATCCGGAGTCATTGTCTATCTCAACTGTGATTCCGGGATTCATTGCTGAACGGCTTTCAGGTATTGTTCCATTAGCCACTGGTCCTGCTCATCATAAGTCATGTGGCTGTTGTCGAGCACAATGGCGTCATCGGCCTTTCGTAATGGTGATACTTCACGATGGGAATCTATGTAGTCACGCTCACGAACGTTCTTGAGCACATCTTCATAAACGGGGTTTTCTCCCTTGACGGTAAGTTCATCAAAGCGGCGGCGGGCACGTATCTCGTCACTTGCGGTCACGAATATCTTGAGCTCGGCGTTGGGGAATACGGTGGTGCCTATATCACGGCCGTCCATGATGACCGCTCCCTTACTGCCCATGGCCCTCTGTTGCTCCACCATGGCCTCACGTACGAACGGAATGGCCGATATGGGGCTTACATGGCCGGATACCTCCATGCCGCGTATTTCACGCTCCACGTTTTCTCCGTTCAGCATCGTGTACTGCTTGCCTTCCTCATCATGACCGAACGATATTTCTATTCCCGGCAGTTCCGCACGTAATGACTCCTGGTCAATGGAATTGTCCTTGATGAACCCTTTGCGTAAAGCGAACAGCGTGACGGCGCGGTACATTGCGCCTGTATCTATATAGGTGTAGCCAATCTTCTTGGCAAGTGCCTTGGCCATGGTGCTTTTGCCGCATGACGAATGGCCGTCCATTGCAATGATGATTTTTCTCATTATATGTTGAATGCGAAATTGCAGATAAGTGATGATTCAGACACCTGGTATTTTCCGTAGGAGAGGTCAAACATGATCCTGCCTATTTTAAGGCCGGTGCCAAGCGTTATGCCTGTAAGGCCTTTGCTGCCTTTCTCAGCAAGTTCCTCACGTGCGCGCAGATTAAATCCCATTGCCACGTACAGGCGCTCTGTCAGGTTGATGTCGGCTCCCAGAGAGATGTGACGCTTGAGGATTTCGCCGAACCCCTGGCTTGCATCTTCGGTAAAGTAGAAGTCAGAGGCGTTCCATCGGGTAAGGTTGTCCATCGATACCGTGAAACGCAACGGGGCGTGGGCCGGTTTCCAGCTTATTCCGGCGCAAAGGTCAAACGGCAGTTTCTGGAACGTGTTCTCAAATGCCTTTATCTGACCTCCCAGATTAGTGGCAGCCAGTCCTATTGATATGCCTTTGTCCGTATCGTTGTACAACAGTCCTATGTCAACACCGATTGCCACTGAATTCATGGAACCGTATCTGGAGGTTATCAAGTTGCCGGTGAGTCCTCCGCTCAGATTGTCGGTGAGCATATATGACCATGTAGCGCCCACTGATATGTCTTTTGCGGTGAAAGTGCCGGTTACCGTACCGTCGGCCTGCGTTTCCTGCATCTTGCCGTAGCTTACGTATCTGGCATTGAAGGCGTAGTGTGAACGGGAATCGAAAACGTTGCTGAACTGTGCTCCGGCCACCGTGGTCCCTGAGAACCAGGTCATGGCGCTCAGTCCCAGGAGCCGGGTCTCATTGCCCGACAGCAATGCGGGGTTTGAAAGGTACAGCGCCGGGTCAGGGTCACATACCGATACCACGCGGCCTCCCAGAGATGAGTTGTGCGCCGAGACAGGCAACTTAAGGAACTGGAATGAACTCTCCAGACTCTGGGCCTGGATTGTATTCGCTCCAATCAGGGTTGAAGCCAATGCTATTGTCAGGAGGTTTCTTTTCATCGGGAACAAATGTACAAAAAACGAGTGTAACATGTCTTTATTTATAAACGTTTTTAAAAGGCAAACCGATACACAGGTGCCAAAAGAAAAAAACAGGCTCAACAAAAATTTTTTTTCAGATTAAAGACGTATTATCAAAAACGTCACGTTTACAGGACAGAAACAAGGAAGAAAGTGAGAGCCTTGTCAAATATTAAAAATACAAAAAAAGGCCGTTTGTTATCGTGAACTACAAAAATATTGGTATTTTTGCCGCTAGATAACAAAAGTGTCTAAAAACTAAAACATTATAATTATGGAAATCAAGAAGTCTGAACGCGCTAATCTCGAGAAAGGAAAAAGTACCTCTCTCCTGATAGGATTCGTAATGGCGCTGGCCGTTATGTTCGTGGCTCTCGAGTGGACTCAGAGGGATGTGGAGGACAATTCGGAAATCTATGGTGTTAAGGACGTTTCCCTCAATGAGGAGATGGTGCCTATCACCCTGCCGGAGAAAAAGACTGTTCCCCCACCACCTGCAGCCGTGACAAAAGCCGAGATTATTGAGATTGTCGAGGACGATGCTGAAATAGAAGAAGATATTATGGCTTCGTTCGAGGATAACGTTGAGTGGGTTGACCTGAGCGAGATTGATTACGTTGAGGTAGAGCCGGAGCCTGAGGAGGAAGAGATATTCATGGTCGTAGAGAAGTCTCCCGAATTCCCAGGTGGAACAAATGCCCTTTATGACTATCTCAGAAAGAATATGAAATACCCTGCCATTTGCCGTGAGAGCGGTATCACAGGTCGTGTGATAGTATCATTCACTGTAAACAAGGACGGTTCAATCGTTGACGTTGAGGTTGTTAAGGGTGTTCATCCGCAGATGGATAAGGAGGCTGTACGCGTTGTAAGCGCAATGCCGAAATGGTCACCCGGTGAGCAGCGCGGTAAACCTGTACGCTGCAGATTCAATCTGCCGGTTAACTTCCGTCTTAACTGATTTTTCCTGAACTGGATATTAAACTGCGAAGAGGCTTTGACGGCCTCTTCGTTTTTTTTGTTTCAGTATGCGCATAGTTTTTTGAAAACATCTTATTACTTTTGTGCTACATGAATTCAATAGACCATATACAAGACAAGTTTGAGAGTTATCTGCAAGGCATGGATTATTCCCGCAGGCCTGATGCTCTCTATGCCCCTATCAGATATGTCCTTTCATTGGGAGGCAAGCGTATCCGTCCTACATTGCTGATTGCCGCATACAACATGTATGCCGATGACATAGAGAACGTGTTCAAGGTTGCGGCCGGCATGGAGACTTTCCACAATTTCACGCTTCTGCATGATGACCTGATGGATAAGGCGGATATGCGGCGCGGACATGCCACTGTTCATAAGAAATGGAATGATAATACGGCTATCCTGTCCGGTGACGGCATGCTTGTGCTTGCTTTCCGCTTCCTGACTGAATCAGATTCCGGATACACTCCCAAGATACTGAAAATAGCGAACGAGACCTTTACCGGTATAATGGAGGGACAGCAGTATGACATGGAGTTCGAGACGCGCTGCGATGTTACAGAAGCTGAATATCTGGAGATGATTCGTCTCAAGACTTCCGTGCTGCTTGCCGCTTGCGCACAGATGGGGGCTGTCCTGGGCGGGGCTACAGACAAGGATTCCGCTCTGATGTATGATTTCGGCGAGAAAGTGGGACTGGCTTTCCAGCTACAGGATGATTTGCTGGATGTATATGGCGATCCGGCTGTTTTCGGAAAGAAGATAGGTGGTGATATACTTTGCAACAAGAAGACCTACCTTTATATAAACGCTTACCGGCTTGCAAACCGGTCGCAGAAAGAGGAGCTGGACCGTTGGGCGGTTTATGACGGTGATGATCCCGATTCAAAGATCGCGGGCGTACGTGCCATATATGACGCTGTAGGCGTGAAGGAACTGTCAGAGAGTCTGATAAACTCTCTTTTTGATGAAGGTCTCGGACGGCTTGAGGAGGTTAGCCTGCCTGATTCCCGTAAGACGGTCATCAGGGATTATGTGAAAAGTCTAATGAACAGAAATATCTGATTTATGCCATACAGAAGATTGCCTAATACTGACCAGGCCAGGATCCGCTCATTGGAGACATCATTGGACAAGATGCGCAACAGTGATTATTATACCCCTGTCCTGTCACCGGAACTGTTTACAAGAGCAGAAAAGAAACTTAGACAGTTCAAGGAGGCTGTTGACAGGTATCTCAAGTCACTTGATACCCAGGTGAGCTACTCAAAATCGGAACCGTACCAGACCAGGCTCAAGAATGCCAGGATGTATGTATCGCATTTCCTGACGGTCTTCAACATGTGCGTCAAGCGTGGGGAGATCAAGGCTTCGGACAGGTCATTCTATTCCATTCCTGAAAATTCCGGCGAGCTTCCGGACATGTCAAGTGACATTGCTGTCATAAGGTGTTGTGAGAATACCATTAAGGGAGAAAGGGAGAGAACGGCCCAAAGGGGAATCCCTATCTATAATCCTACAATCGCAAAGGTTACTGTTCATTATGATCTTTTCAAGGAACTGTATGACAAGCAGTGCGAACTGCGTCAGCTTACCGATGAGGCTCTTCTTGTGGTTTCGCTCATGAGACCCCAGATTGACGAGGTCATTCTTGATGTCTGGAATTCCATAGAGGATTATTTTTCAGACCTGACAGGTGAAAAGAAACTCAAGGTATGCCGTGAATACGGTCTGATATACTATTACCGCAGCAGTGAGAAGGCTGATTGACACCCATTGCCATGTCTATGACGAGGCTTTCAGCGATGATTTGCCGCAGGTCATGGACAGGGCCCTTGAAGCCGGCCTGGAATATCTGCTTCTGCCCAACATAAATCCCGATACGCTTGACGGACTGCTTGCCGTGTGCGACAGGTGGCCCGATGTGTGCCGTCCCATGACCGGACTGCACCCTGAAGACCTGGCGGATGATTTTTACAGCCAGCTGGCATGTCTGAAAGAGGGGCTTGACAGGGACCGTCGCCCTGATGGCGCACACCGTTTCATAGGGATAGGCGAGACAGGGCTGGACCTCTATTGGGACAAGTCCCGTCTGGATGACCAGATTGAATCTTTCAAGGTCCAGATAGGCTGGGCGTTGGAATATGACTTGCCTATTGTAATCCATTCAAGGGATTCCTTTACACAGCTTTATGACGTGCTCTCCAACTACAGGGATTGTGGGTTGAGAGGCATATTCCATTGCTTCTCGGGCGATGCCGCGCAGGCGGAGGCTCTTATGGAGTTCGGCGGATTCATGTTCGGCATAGGTGGTGTTCTGACCTACAGGAAATCCGTATTGCCATCGGTCCTGCCGTTCATACCCATGGACAGGGTGGTACTGGAAACGGATTGCCCGTATCTGTCACCTGTTCCGTTCAGGGGTAAGCGCAATGAGCCGTCATACATAGTCAATACCGCAACGGCGATGGCTCAGGTCTATGGCGTTAGTACGGATGAGGTGGCCCGTATGACACGTGAGAACGCCTGCCGTATGTTCCGTCTTTGACTGCCTGTACAATATACCCGCTCTCAATCCGTTTATTCTATGTCGCTCAAAAAAACGGGCGGCGGTTTTTAATGAGAAAAATCAGGGAATTCAAGCGCATAAGGACCGTACTCATAGTAGTAGCCATTATAATCGCATTCATTTCACTGTTCGTGTCACAGTCTCTGGTCAAGGACCTGTCACGCGAGGAGCATTCCAAGATGGAGCTTTTTGCACAGGCATACCAGTCATTGAGCGACGCCGATGAGAACACGGACCTGAGTCTGGTGCTCTCTGTCCTGTCTGGAAACAAGACTATCCCCGTGATAGTGGTCGATGAAACCGATGACGTGAAGAGTTTCCTGAACATAGAAATAAAGAAGGCTGATACCTTGGCATACCTGAACAGTTGTGTGGAGCGTATGCGTCAGCTTGGCAATTCAATCAAGATCTATTTTGACGAATCGGACACAGAACATTATAATGAGGTGTGTTTTGACGAGTCGCTGCTGCTGAACCGCCTGACTGTCTATCCGTACATCCAGCTGGGCGTGGTCATGCTGTTCGTGCTTATTGCCATATTTGCCTTGCTCAGCTTTAAGAAGACTGAACAGAACCGCGTATGGGTTGGCCTGTCCAAAGAAACGGCGCATCAACTGGGTACTCCCATATCGTCACTCATGGCTTGGACAGAGCTGCTCAAGGACAAGTATGACGATGAACTGATAGATGAGATGGAGAAGGATGTCAACCGTCTCCAGATGGTGGCCGAAAGGTTCTCCAAGATAGGTTCCCTGCCGGAACCGGTACAGGCCGACATGGTAGGGGTGCTGGATGGCGTGATAGACTATGTGGAGCATCGTTCACCTGCCACAGTGAAGTTTGTAAGGGATTTCCCCAATCCACCGGTAAATGCCAGAGTCAACGCATCTTTGTTCGGGTGGGTGATAGAGAATATCTGCAAGAATGCCGTCGATGCCATGAGCGGCAAAGGCAATCTCACAATCAGACTGAACGAGGGTAAGAGCACGGTTACTATCGATGTTACCGATACCGGCAAGGGCATACCCAAAAGCTCATGGAAGAGTGTCTTTGATCCCGGTTACACCACCAAGGAGCGTGGCTGGGGCCTGGGCCTTTCGCTTGCCAAGCGTATCGTCACCGAGTACCACAAAGGCAAAATCTACGTCGCCCACTCCGAGCTGAACAAAGGCACCACCTTCCGCATCGAAATCCCTCGATAAGTCGTTAACAACGAACTTTTTGGGAGTATAATCTCCAAAACTACGGGCCTTCGGCCCTACCCCTCCCACGCCTATGGCGCGGGCCCCTCCCGTTCGCACGACACGGGCGTCGATGGTTTTTGAGACTATACTCCCAAAAAGTTCTGTGCGTACAAGGATTCTTTGTTCATATAGTAATGATTCTATTTGCACAAAGCTTAATGGTATAGAGTCTTGGAAACCGTCGCCACCCTCGGCGCGTTAGAGGGAGGGGCCCGCTCCGAAGGAGCTTTTCGCGGTAGCGAAATAAAAAAAGGTCATCCCATTGGCCAATGGACAATGGGATAGGCCCGAAGGGCCGTAGTTTCAAAGACTCTATACCATTAAGCTTCCCTTAAAAAGTGTTTTTAACCAAAAATGGCAGTAATATTTTCTGTTTGAAAAATAAAGTTGTAACTTTGTGCCCCGAAAAATTTGTCTGATGGGAAGACTGGATAAATATAATGTTGACCTGAAGGGGCTTACGGATGCCAATTCTACCTATAACTGGACCGTTGACCAGGAGTTCTTCAGTATAGTGGAGGGCGAAGAGGTACAGCGCGGTAAGGTGAATGTAAACCTTGATGTCACAAAGGTATCCGGTGTTTACCATCTGGCTTTTACTGTCAACGGGACAGTGATCGTGACTTGTGACCGTTGCCTGGATGACTTGTCACTTGACATTGATAATACAGGTGAACTCAAGGTAAAGCTTGGGCCTGATTTTGCAGATGACGGTGACATTGTGGTGGTACCTGAGGACAAGGGACTTGTAAATGTGGCATGGTACATCTATGAGTTCATAGCGCTGGCCATACCAATCAAGCATGTACATGCTCCTGGCAAATGCAACAAGGGTATGATGGAGAAACTTGACGAGCATTCCGCCGATGAGGGAGAGGAAGGCACTGTGGAGGATTCGGGAGCAAATGATCCGCGTTGGGATGCACTGAACAGCTTGATGGAATCAGATAACGAATAAACAACAATAATAAAAACAAAACAAAATGGCACATCCTAAAAGAAGGCAGTCCAATACTAGAACTGCAAAAAGAAGGACTCACGATAAGGCAGTGGCACCTACATTGGCAATCTGCCCTAACTGCGGAGCATGGCACGTCTATCACACAGTATGCGGTGAGTGCGGTTATTACAGAGGCAAGTTGGCAGTAGTCAAGGAAGCAGCCGCTGAGTAAACAAGACTGAAAAACGCATCCCGATAAGATGCGTTTTTTTTGACTCTTACCAAAACATATTCTCCTATGCATAAAGCCGGATTCGTGAACATAGTGGGTAATCCAAACGTGGGTAAATCGACGCTGATGAACCTGCTTGTAGGTGAACACATATCCATAGCCACTTTCAAGGCGCAGACCACGCGCCACAGGATAATGGGTATTGTCAACACCCAGGAGTCACAGATTGTGTTCTCCGATACCCCCGGCGTGCTCAAACCCAACTACAAGCTTCAGGAGTCGATGCTCGCCTTCTCTGAGTCAGCGCTTGTTGATGCCGATGTCCTGCTCTACATGACCGATGTGGTTGAGAAGGCCGACAAGAATGCCGGATTCCTGGAAAAGGTTGCCAAGTTGAAGGTGCCTGTGCTGGTTATCATTAACAAGATAGACCTTACAGACCAGGAGAATCTGATAAAGCTTGTGGAGGCATGGCATGAGAAACTGCCCAATGCGGAGATAATACCCATATCGGCTGCCAACAGGTTCGGAGTTGAGACAGTGCTCAAACGCGTTAACGAGCTGATTCCGGAGTGTCCGCCATATTTTGACAAGGACCAGCTTACTGACAGGCCAGCCAGGTTCTTTGTGTCGGAGATAGTCCGCGAGAAGATACTGCTCCACTATGACAAGGAGATTCCTTATTCTGTTGAGGTGGCTGTGGAACAGTTCAAGGAGAACAAGAACCGCATTCTCATAAACTGTGTGATTTATGTGGAGCGTGAGTCACAGAAGGGAATTCTGATAGGACATGAAGGACAGGCTCTCAAGCGGGTGGCCATTGAGGCCAGGAAGGACCTGGAGAAGTTTTTCGGCAAGAAGATATTCATGGAACTGTTCGTTAAGGTTGATAAGGACTGGCGCAGTTCTGATCGCGAATTGAGGAATTTCGGATATTCACAGGATTGACTTTTAGCAATATGAGTAACCTTGTAGCGATAGTAGGCCGCCCCAATGTGGGCAAGTCAACATTGTTCAACCGGTTGACCCAGACCCGTCAGGCAATTGTGGATGATGTGGCCGGTACCACCCGTGACCGTCAGTACGGTAAATGCGAGTGGGGTAACCGTGTTTTCTCTGTGGTTGACACCGGCGGTTGGGTGGTGAAATCGGATGACGTTTTTGAGGAGGAGATACGCAAGCAGGTGAAGGTGGCCATTGATGAGGCAGACCTGATACTGTTCCTGGTAGATATAAAGAACGGTGTGACAGACCTGGACGATGAGGTGGCAGGTATTCTGCGCCGCTCCAAGACTCCGGTCATCCTGGTCACCAACAAGATGGACACTTTTGACCTGCAGTATGCTGCGGCCGAGTTCTATCGTCTGGGACTGGGTGATCCTATCAGCATATCGGCGGCTAACGGAAGCGGTACAGGTGACCTGCTGGATGCCGTTGTGGCCAAACTTCCGGTTGAGGCCGATGCCGAGGCCGATGAGGACATTCCGCGTTTTGCGGTTGTGGGCCGTCCCAATGTAGGTAAGAGTTCCATTGTGAATGCTTTCATAGGCGAGGACCGCAACATCGTGACCGATATAGCCGGAACCACGCGTGACTCTGTCTATACACGTTATACAAAGTTCGGATTTGACTTCTATCTGGTGGATACTGCCGGCATACGCAAGAAAAGCAAGGTGGAAGAGGACCTGGAGTTCTACTCCGTGATGCGTTCAATCCGTGCCATTGAGAACAGTGATGTCTGTGTGCTTATGCTTGACGCTACCCGTGGCATTGAGAGTCAGGACATGAATATTGTGTCTCTCATTGTGAAGAACCAGAAAGGCCTGGTGGTTGTGGTGAACAAGTGGGACCTTATTGAGGACCGCTCGGCCAAGGTTATGAAGAACTATGAGGATGCCATACGCTCGCGTCTGGCTCCGTTCGTGGATTTCCCTATTGTGTTTACATCGGCTACGGAGAAACAGCGTATCCTTAAGGTTTTGGAGCTTGCCAAGGATGTATATAAGCACAAGACCAATCATGTATCTACTGGCAAGCTGAATTCCGAGATGCTGCCGCTTATTGAGGCTTATCCGCCTCCGTCAACCAAGGGCAAATATATCAAGATAAAGTACTGCACCCAGCTTCAGGGACCTCAGATACCGTCATTCGTGTTCTTTGCAAACCTGCCGCAGTACGTAAAGGAACCGTACAAACGCTTCCTCGAAAACAAGATTCGTGAGAAGTGGGATTTTTGCGGTACTCCTATCAATATCTTCATCAGACAAAAGTAAAAACAGACCATAGGGGCTCTGGGAGAATGCCCTCCCACAACAAATAGTATCGATTCCGAAACTTCTGAGCGAGCTCAGAGTTCCAGAATCGATACTATTTGTCGCGGGCCCCTCCCACTGGTCGCGCGTGGGTGCGAGACTCCCGGAGCCCCTATGGTCTGTTTTTACTTTTGTGCCGGGCTTTGTTATAATTGGATTCTTCGGACGGTTTTTCCGCACTTTACTATCCAGATTCCATGACCTGGCAGGGTAATCTGCTGGGTGGGGGCTGTTGTTACGGTTTGGATTACCGGTTTGCCGGAAATGTCAAAGACTGTCAGATTGCTTCCTGTGGGGGCTGTTACATAGAGTTCTCCGTCAGTTACGTTTAATGAGATTTCCTGGTCCAGTGGGCTTTCAACTGCAGAGTGTATGTCCGGTCTTGCATGGAATGATACCAGACCGTTTTCAAGTTTTATATCATAGATGGAATATAAAGGATATGACGGACCTGCCTTAAGTTCGGGAGCGCCAAGGGTGGTGATACTGTCAATATCCTGGTAGGGGAACAGGTCGCCGGAGTTGGTGTTTCGGTGATAATTGTTGTCGGCAGGCAGGATTGCATATCTTTTGTTGTTCTTCTGGGTGTTTACGTAATTGCCAACCCATCTGTTGTTGTCATAGTTGACTGCTGTGACCATCAGTCCTTGGGATGCCTGATACTTGTACCATCCGGTTCTGATATGGTTTTCCAGTATTATGAACTGGTCATCATAGCCGGTGTTCAGCCTGTATGCGGAATGGATGCCCGCTTCCGGTTCAGGCTTGCTTCCTATCTCATTTAGGGAATAATAGCCTGAATAGTCAATCTCTTCAATGTCCAGCCATCCCAGGGAGTATTTTTCAAATGCGGTATAGCCCACAGGCGAGAATCCTCCATTCTCATAAATACCGTAATCCATGAGGCTCCAGTATCCCATGGCGGCATTTGTAGTGGATTCGGTTTCTGATGAGGTGTTGTAGAAATCAGGCAGTCCAAGCGTATGTGAAAACTCATGGCAGAAAGTGCCTATGCCGTCAGGAATGAATTCCGAATCCCAGAACAGTTCGCATGTGCAGGCGTATTTGATTTTACTGATTCCGCTTTGGTATATGACAGGCTCATTCCTACCGTTAATATCTAGGTAGCTTGCTTGTGGCCAGATGGTATTGACATCGGCTCCGTCATAATTCTCACCGCGTCCTGCATATATGATTGAAAGCTGGTCAATGGTTCCGTTTCGTGCGTATCCTGACAGATCAGCCAGACCGTTCTCTATTATAAGTCTGCATATTTCGCGTATAAGCATATTGACATTGACGTCATCTGTCCCTTTTCCGTAATAGGAGTATTCTCTGGACGGATGGATAGGGCCTATTATCTTGAACTTGGGTATATACTGTCCGTAAGACTGATCTCTGAAATAATCCGATACGCTGCCTGTAGCACCATAGTATCTGACTCCATTATGTATGTACACGGTGTTGTCAGTGTATCCCTGTTCGTTGAACATCTTTTCGTAGCGTTCCAGTAAGGCAAGCGTGTCCAGCAGTGTAAAAGGAAGGTCTATGAAATCAACCAGAATGAGAGGGTATTCTATGGTGCCGGTTCTGGGGATGTCATTGTTGGCATAGACACCGGGAACTGCAGCGCGGGTGAGCAGGGAAGATGAATTATCGGACCATAGCATTGGATTGTCACGGTCAGTAGGAATTATGTATTCAGGTAAGCGATGGCCGGGTTCCCTGCGTATCTGGACCGCCTGGGCTGATATCACGAACAAAAAGGCTGAACATAAGACAAATATGTACCTGATGAGTCTCACTTCTGGAAGTTCTTTTTCTTAAGTTCAAAGCTCTGGCTCAGGTATTTCTCCCTTACTATGGGATTCTCGGCCAGTTCCTCGGGCTTGCCCTGGAACAGGATGCGTCCCTCAAACAGCAGGTAGGCGCGGTCCGTAATACTCAGGGTTTCATGTACGTTATGGTCAGTAATGAGGATTCCGATGTTGCGGTCCTTGAGTTTCCACACTATCTGCTGAATATCCTCAACTGCAATGGGGTCAACGCCGGCGAAAGGCTCGTCCAGCATTATGAATTTGGGTTCTATGGCCAGGCAGCGTGCTATCTCGGTACGGCGGCGCTCACCACCCGACAGACGGTCACCCAGGTTCTTGCGTACCTTCTGGAGGCGGAACTCTGCAATCAGGCTCTCCAGTTTCATCCGTTGGTATTCCAGAGGTTTTCCTGTTAGTTCCAGGACTGATGCAATATTGTCCTCCACGCTCATCTTGCGGAACACGCTGGCTTCCTGCGCCAGGTAACCTACACCGGCGCGGGCACGCTTATAGACCGGGTAGTCAGTAATCTCCTGATCATCCAGATATATATGGCCCTCATTCGGGGTAATAAGGCCGGTGGTCATGTAAAACGATGTGGTCTTGCCGGCTCCGTTAGGACCGAGCAGACCTACTATCTCGCCTTGCCTTACATCGAACGATACGTGATTCACCACGGTACGTTTGCCGTAGCGTTTCACCAGATTATCTGTCCTCAGAACCATCTTGTGGTCGGGAGCTGTTTCCTGAACTGTTTCTTCCATATTCACCGCAAAGATAATAAAAACATTACAAAAGTATGCGACCCCTTTATATCAGATAGCAAAGGAGAGCGACCTTCTCGGGGACTGTTCCAAAAAGTCTGGCAAAGGTAAGCGACCCGCTCGGGGACTGTCCCAAAAAGTCTGGCAAAGGTAAGCGACCTTCTCGGGGACTGTCCCCTTTGGGTCAGGAATACTTAAATCAGCTGATAACCTTGGCACGACTCAAAGGGGACTGTCCCCAATTATCATGCGAAACCTTTAATCAGTTTGCTAAAATTTCTCAATTATTTCTCCATTTGTGATTTATACAGTAATTTTGCACCCTAATAAAAAGAAGGGTGCCGCGCAGGACCCGGAGTTGTTATTGAAGTATTATCAGACAATTATAACAGAGAATGAACGTAAAGTTTGAGAATGTAAGCAAGGTACAGGGCCTGCTTACCGTCAGCATGGAGAAGGCTGATTATCAGGAGAATGTGGATAAGGCGCTCAAGGATGCCAAGAAAAAGGTTCAGATGCCGGGTTTCCGTCCGGGCATGGTACCCATGAGCCTTGTGCAGAAGATGTACGGCAAGTCTATCAAGGCCGATGAGATTAACAAGCTCCTTCAGGAAAAGGTATTCAGCTATATCAAGGATAACAAGATAGATATGCTTGGCGAGCCGCTTCCCAATGAGGAGAAGGATGCAGGACTGAGCCTGGACGATGATAACCAGACATTCTATTTTGACATTGCACTTGCTCCCCAGTTCAATGCTGAGATCGGCAAGGACGATGCCATCACATATTATGAGATTAAGGTGACCGATGAGATGGTTGACAACCAGGTCAAGGCCTACACCCAGCAGAACGGCCATTACGAGCAGGTTGACAGCTATCAGGAGAACGATGTGATAAAGGGTCAGCTCGTGGAGCTCAACCTGGACGGTTCAGTCAAGGAGGGCGGTATTGTGGTTGAGGGTGCAACGCTTATGCCCCAGTATATCAAGGACGCCGCTCAGAAGAAGCTTTTCGGCAAGGCCAAGAAGGGTGATGTTATAGTATTCAATCCCTCCAAGGCATACGAGGGCAACGCAATAGAGATTTCTTCACTTCTGAACAGGAAGAAAGAGGAGGTTGAAGGTATCGATGCCGATTTCTCACTCACCATCCAGGATATTACACGTTTTGTGGAGAGCGAGCTGAACCAGGAGGTGTTTGACCGCGTGTTCGGCAAGGATGCAGTAAAGGACGAGGCCGGCTTCCGTGCCAAGGTTGAGGAGTCACTGGCTCAGAGCTTTGTACCTGACAGCGATTACAAGTTCCTGCTTGATGTCCGCGCCTATATGATGGAAAAGGTTGGAAAGCTGGAGTATGCCGAGGATCTGCTCAAACGCATTATGAAGGCCAACAAGCCCGATGCAGAGCAGGATGAGGAGACTTTCAAGCGCAGCCTTGAGGAGCTTACATGGCACCTTATCCAGGAGAAGCTTGTCGAGAAGTTCGGAATAAAGGTTGAGGATGCCGATGTCAAGGCTATGGCCCGCGAGGCTACCCGCGCCCAGTTTGCCCAGTACGGCATGATGAACATCCCTGACGAACTGCTTGACAACTACTCAAAGGAGATGCTCAAGAAGCGTGAGACCGTTGACGGTCTTGTAAACCGTGCCATAGAGTCAAAGCTTACCGCCGCTGTCAAGAAGGAGGTCAAACTCAAGAACAAGAAGGTTACCATTGACGAGTTCAACAAGCTTTTTGAGCCTGCTGATGCCGCCAAGGGAAAGAAATCCAAGAAATAAGAGTATATATCACTGAGTCTAACTTAAAAACTAAGGGCAATGGACGATTTCCGTAAATACGCTGTCCGTCATCTTGGAATGAACGGCCAGACATTGGATGATGTCATCAAGGCAGAGTCCCAGTATCTGAACCCCTATATCCTTGAGGAGCGTCAGCTGAACGTGACCCAGATGGATGTGTTCTCACGTCTTATGATGGACCGCATCATATTCCTGGGAACGGAAATCAGTGACTATACAGCCAACACCATCCAGGCCCAGCTGCTTTATCTGGACTCCGTGGATTCATCGAAAGAGATCTCCATATATCTGAATTCTCCCGGTGGCAGCGTAACCGCCGGCTTGGGAATTTATGATACAATGCAGTTCATCTCCAGCCCTGTTGCAACCATCTGCACGGGTATGGCAGCCAGTATGGCAGCCGTTCTGCTGGTAGCCGGTCAGGAGGGCAAGCGCTCGGCTCTGCCCCATAGCCGCGTCATGATACACCAGCCTCTGGGCGGTGTCCAGGGTCAGGCCAGTGACATTGAGATCACTGCCCGTGAGATTCAGAAGATGAAGAAAGAACTTTACACAATCATATCAGAGCATTCACACACTCCGTTTGATAAAGTGTGGGCTGACAGTGACCGCGACTACTGGATGTCGGCACCGGAGGCCAAGGAGTATGGTATGATTGACCAGGTTCTGGAGAAACGTAAATAACGGATAATGGCAGGCAAGAAGGGACAGTATTGCAGTTTCTGCGGACGAGGTGACAAGGAGGTGGGTTTTCTCATCACCGGCATAGAGGGTTGTATCTGCAACGAGTGCGTGGAGCGTGCATCGGAAATAGTACGTGACGCAAAGCAGAGTGGAGATAAGCCTTCATTCACCATGGAATCCGTTCCTAAACCAAAGGAGATCAAGAAATTTCTTGACGACTATGTGATTGGTCAGGATGCAGCCAAGCGTTACCTTTCAGTTGCCGTCTATAATCATTACAAACGTATTACCCAGCCTGAGACCGATGATATTGACATCGAGAAGAGCAATATCATCCTGGTAGGCGCTACCGGCACTGGCAAGACACTGCTTGCCAAGACCATTGCGCGTCTGCTCAAGGTTCCTTTCACAATAGTTGACGCTACGGTCCTGACCGAAGCCGGTTATGTGGGCGAGGATGTGGAGAGCATACTGTCCCGCCTGCTTCAGGTGGCCGATTATGACGTGGCCGCAGCTGAACGCGGAATAGTTTTCATAGATGAGATTGACAAGATAGCCCGTAAGAGCGACAATCCTTCAATTACGCGTGACGTCAGCGGCGAGGGTGTGCAGCAGGGACTCCTTAAACTGCTGGAAGGCACTGTGGTCAATGTGCCCCCTCAGGGAGGACGCAAGCATCCGGAGCAGAAGTTCATACAGGTGAATACCAAGAACATACTGTTTATCTGCGGCGGAGCGTTTGACGGCATCGAGCGCAAGATTGCCAACCGACTGAATACCCAGGTTGTGGGCTTTGATTCCGTAGAGCAGCGCAGTAAGGTTGACCTCAATAATCTGATGAGATATGTGTCGCCGCAGGATCTCAAGTCATACGGTCTTATTCCTGAAATCATAGGACGTCTGCCGGTGGTGACCAGCCTCCAGCCTCTGGACCGCGATGCCCTGCGCAATATCCTGACCGAACCCAAGAATTCAATAGTCCGCCAGTATGCAAAGATTTTCAAGCTTGACGGTGTGGAGCTTACCTTCCAACCCGAGGTGTTGGATTTTATTGTAGATAAGGCAATTGAGTTCAAACTTGGCGCACGAGGCCTCAGGTCTATAGTGGAGACAATAATGATTGATGCCATGTACGAGACCCCGTCATCCGGCAGGAAAAGCTATACCGTGACTTTGGACTACGCCAAGGCCCAACTGGACAAGGCTGACGGCACTGTATTTGAGAATGCCTGACCGGTTGCGTCCATTTTAAAGTTATTTGCGTTTTTTTTGGTCAAAAAGTTTGCAAGTATAAAATACTTGTACTTAACTTTGTTCTTTATCCTAACAGGATAGATTGTATTCTTTTTTATTGTTTGTATGACAAAAGATGTAAATCTGCAGGAAATACTGAAAGTTCATTTTGGCTTTGACACTTTCAAGGGAGACCAGGAGGCGATAATCCGCAACCTGCTGGCAGGCAACGATACGTTCGTGCTGATGCCTACGGGAGGCGGCAAGTCCCTTTGCTATCAGCTTCCGGCTCTTGTGATGGAAGGTACGGCCATCGTCATATCGCCGCTTATCGCCCTTATGAAGAATCAGGTTGACGCGATGCGTAACCTGGGCGAGGAGGACGGCATTGCCCATTTCATCAATTCATCCCTGAACAAGACGTCAATAGACCTTGTCAAGTCCGACATACTGGAGGGCAAGACCAAACTTCTGTACGTGGCTCCCGAGTCACTTACCAAGGAGGAGAATGTGGATTTCCTCAAGAAGATAAAGATATCCTTCTACGCCATAGATGAGGCGCATTGCATATCGGAATGGGGACATGACTTCCGTCCTGAGTACCGCAAGATACGTGATATAGTCAAGGAGATAGGTCTGGCACCTATCATTGCCCTGACCGCTACTGCCACCAACAAGGTGCGTGACGACATAAAGAAGAACCTGGGCATACAGGACGCCAAGGACTTCAAGTCATCTTTCAACCGTCCCAACCTGTACTATGAGGTTAGGCCCAAGACCAAGAATGTTGACAAGGACATAATCAAGTTCATAAAGTCCAATCCGGGCAAGTCAGGTATCATTTACTGCCTCTCACGCAAGAAAGTTGAGGAACTGGCCGAGATACTCCAGGCCAATGACATATCGGCCATGGCATATCATGCCGGAATGGAGGCTGCCGCGCGCAGCAAGACGCAGGACGCTTTCATAATGGAGAAGATTGACGTGATTGTGGCTACAATAGCGTTCGGCATGGGTATTGACAAGCCCGATGTACGCTATGTCATCCACTATGACATTCCCAAGAGCCTTGAAGGCTATTATCAGGAGACCGGACGCGCCGGACGTGACGGAGGTGAAGGCCAGTGCATAGCGTTCTACAACAGCAAGGATGTCCAGAAACTTGAGAAGTTCCTTGAGGGCAAGCCGCTGGCAGAGCAGGATATAGGCCGCCAGCTGCTAGCTGAGACCACTGCGTACTGCGAGTCATCGGTATGCCGCAGGAAGCTTCTGCTCCACTACTTCGGCGAGAACTATGAGGAGGATAACTGCGGTAACTGCGACAACTGCCTGAACCCCAAGAAACAGGTTGAGGCCCAGCAGTTGCTTGAGACAGTGCTCGAATGCATACTGGCAGTCAAGGAGAACTTCAAGGCCGATTATATCATCGACATGCTCTTGGGTAAGGAGACATCCGAGATAACAGACCATATGCATGATGACCTGGAGGCGTTCGGTTCCGGCTCCGATGAGGAGGAGAAGACATGGAACGCCGTCATCCGTCAGGCTTTGATAGCCGGTTATATCCGTAAGGATGTGGAGAACTACGGACTGCTCAAGATAACCGAGGATGGCCGCGATTTCATGAAGAATCCCAAGTCATTCCTGATTGTCGAAGACAAGGAGTTTGATGATGACGAGACTGAGGGCCCGATGCGCGGCGGCGGTTCGTTCGCAGTGGATCCGGAGCTCTACTCCATGCTTAAGGACCTGCGCAAGAAACTGTCAAAGCATCTGCAGCTTCCGCCGTACGTGATATTCCAGGATCCTTCACTGGAGGCTATGGCAACCACATATCCTGTAACCATTGAGGAGCTCCAGAACATTCCCGGAGTGGGTGCAGGCAAGGCCAAGCGTTACGGTCAGGAGTTTATTGACCTGATAAAGCGTCATGTCGAGGAGAATGAGATTGAGCGTCCCGAGGATCTCCGTGTAAGGACTGTGGCCAACAAGTCAAAGCTTAAGGTGAGCATCATTCAGAGCATTGACATGAAGGTGGCATTGGATGATATAGCCATAAGCAAGGGAATAGACTTTGACGAACTGCTGACAGAGATTGAGGCAATAGTCAATTCCGGAACCAAACTTGACATAGACTACTTCATAGAGAGCGTGATGGACGATGACCGTGCCGAGGATATCTATGAGTATTTCCGTGAATCGGAGAGCGATTCCATAGACGATGCCATAGACGAACTGGGGGATGACTACAGTGAAGAGGAAATTCGCCTGGTACGCATCAAGTTCATATCAGAAATGGGTAACTAACAAACAATAATAATTATGTCGTTTTTAGAAGATAGAGTAGCGATGGAGGGCCTGACATTTGATGATGTCCTGCTTATTCCCGCTTATTCAGAGGTTCTGCCGCGTGACATCAACCTTACTTCAAGGTTCTCACGCAACATCAGCCTGAACATTCCGTTTGTGACAGCAGCCATGGACACCGTAACGGAATCACGCATGGCTATTGCCATTGCACGTGAGGGCGGTATAGGTGTAATCCACAAGAACATGCCTATTACCGAGCAGGCCCGTCAGGTTGCAATAGTAAAGCGTGCCGAGAATGGAATGATATATGATCCCGTGACCATCGGCAGGAGTAATACTATCCGTGATGCCCTTGCCCTGATGGCAGAGTACCATATTGGAGGTATTCCTGTCGTGGAAGAGGATGGGAAGCTGTGCGGTATAGTTACTAACCGCGACCTCAGGTTCCAGCGCAACTATGACGTCAAGATAGAGGATGTCATGACCAAGGAGAACCTGGTTACCACTCATCAGCAGGTGGATATGGAGGCTGCTTCACAGATTCTCCAGGAGAACAAGATAGAGAAACTGCCCGTAGTGGACAACAACGGCAAGCTGGTGGGTCTAATCACTTATAAGGATATAACCAAGGCCAAGGACAAACCCATGGCATGCAAGGACAGCAAGGGCCGTCTGCGCGTGGCAGCAGGTGTGGGCGTTACTGCCGATACCTTGGACCGCATGTCTGCCCTTGTAGAGGCCGGTGCCGATGCAATAGTCATAGATACCGCTCATGGTCATACCAAGAGCGTGATTGCCAAACTGAAGGAGGCAAAGGCCAGTTTCAGCAACATTGACATAGTTGTAGGAAACATTGCAACCGGTGCGGCAGCCAAGGCTCTCGTCGAGGCCGGTGCCGATGCAGTAAAGGTTGGTATGGGTCCCGGTTCAATATGCACCACCCGTATCATTGCCGGTATAGGCGTACCTCAGGTGTCGGCAGTGTATGATGTATATTCGGCTATCAAGGGTTCTGGTGTTCCTATCATCGCCGACGGCGGTCTGCGCTACTCTGGCGATGTTGTTAAGGCTCTGGCAGCCGGCGGTGACAGCGTAATGTTCGGTTCTCTTGTTGCCGGAACGGAGGAGTCACCCGGTGAGACCATCATATTCAACGGACGTAAGTTCAAGTCATACCGTGGCATGGGTTCTCTGGAGGCTATGGAGAACGGTTCAAAGGATCGCTATTTCCAGGCCGACACCAAGGATACCCGTAAGCTGGTTCCCGAAGGCATTGCAGCACGTGTTCCTTATAAGGGAACTCTTTATGAGGTTGTTTATCAGCTTGCCGGCGGCCTGCGTTCAGGAATGGGCTACTGCGGTGCTCCAAATATTGAGAAACTTCATGAGGCCAAGTTCGTGCGCATAACCAATGCCGGTATGAACGAGAGCCATCCGCATGACGTGGCCATCACAAGCGAGGCGCCTAACTACAGCCGTCATGAGTAACGAGTAACATGTTTATTATGAAACGTATTATTTCCTTCGTTTTCTCTGCTCTTCTGTGCATCCCGTTTTACGCGCAGGCAGATGATCCTGTGGTGATGACTGTAAACGGGTATGATGTCAGTAAGTCAGAGTTTGAATATTTCCTCAACAAGAACAAGACGGAAACAACCGTTTCAAAGAAGATAATAAGACAATACGCGGACCTTTACCTTAATTTCAAGCTTAAGGTTCAGGCGGCAATGGATGAAGGTCTGGATAAAGCCGAGTCATTCCTTGAAGAGTACAAGATGTACAGGGACATGCAGGCTGAGTATTATCTGGTTGACACATTGTTTCTGGAAGAGACTGCCCGCAGGACCTATGAAAGGTCATTGGACGATGTGGGCCCGGACGGCCTTGCCAGCATATCGATAATCTCGCTCACTCCACCGGAAGACACACAAGAGTCTTTCATGGAACAGGTGGAACTTATGGATGAGATATATGAGATGCTTGAGGCCGGTCAGTCATTTCCGGAACTGGCCAAGAAATTCTCAACAGACAATCTTGCCGCGTCCGGTGGCGTTGCCGGATGGGTTTCCCGTTCGCAGGTTCCCGAGGATGTGGCTGACATAGTGTTCAGCCTGGCTCCCGGCCAATACAGCCATCCGTTCGTATCGGACGGAATAGTTTTCCTGATAAAGGTTGACGCCCGCCGCCAGATTGGATCATACGAGGAAAACCGTTCGGACATCTATCAATGGATGCTCCAGAACGAATACTATTCGGAGGCCAAGCGGCGCAAGGCAAATGAATATGCCGAGCGTTTGGGCTGGGAAGTGAGAGGCGACGAGGCGGTGGCTCATCTGGACAGTGTACTGGAAGAGGTGGAACCGGAATTCGGCAACCTGTCAAGAGAGTATCACGACGGTCTCCTGTTATTTGACATAAGCAACCGCGAGGTATGGGAGAAGGCAGCCAATGACCAGGCCGGAGTGGAGACTTACTTTAATACACATAAAAAGCAGTATAGGTTCAAGGAACCGTGCTTTAAAGGAATGGTATTCTTCTGTGTAGATGAGGACGTGTTCCATCAGGTTGAAGATGCTGTTAAAGACCTTGATATATCCCAATGGATTGACACCATAGTGAAATTCAACAGAGAGAAGATATTGGTCAGGGTAATGCGCGGAACTTCCGAGACGGGTATATTCAGGAAAGGACAGAATGCTTATGTGGATAAGATCGTATTCGGTCAGGGCGAGTTTGAGCCAATGAAGAATTATCCGTATACTAATGTGATTGGAAGGACAATAAAGAGTCCTGAATGTCTGGAGGATGTTTCATCAGAAGTGCTTGAAGATTATCAGAACTATCTTGAGGAGCAATGGATCAGTCAATTGCGTAATAAATACAAGTTTACAGTCAACAAAAAGGTATTGAACGATATTCATTGCGAATAATGGAAGGAAGAAGGTCCTGTATATGGTCTGTATATAGAATACTGTGGTTGTTGCCGCTTATTTTTTCGGTCTCATGCAAGTGGAACAGCAAGTCTCCCCAGTATGTGTACGGCAAGACTCCTGTCGTGGAGGTGGGAGCAGACGTCCTTTATGCGGAAGACATCAAGCAGGTCCTTCCCTTGGGAATGTCAAACGCGGACAGTACGCTGTTTGTGGAACGGTATATAAAGAACTGGATACAGGATATCCTGTTCTATCAGAATGCCATCAGAAACATACCTGATACAAAAGACATAGACCGCCTTGTTGACGGATACCGCCGTTCGCTGTTTGAGCATGAGTACCAGCGCAGGCTGATAGAGCAGAAGTTTTCATCGGAGATAACCGATAACGAGATAGAACAGTTCTATAATGACAATCAGGGATTGTTCATTCTTGATGAATCCCTGATAAAGGGTCTGTTCATAAAGATATCCAACAAGTCTCATGACCTGTCGGACATACGCAAGCTTTATACTCAGATGGATGACGCGGCTTTTGAGGAGATAGAGAAGTACTGTGTCCGCAATGCCGCCCGATGCGATTTCTTTTATGACAGCTGGCATACGGTTGCGGAACTGGAGGTGTTGCTGCCGGCAATGGACAAGCCGCTGGAATCAGTCCTTAAGGACAACTGCGGTTATGAGTTCAAGGATGAAGAGTCAATTTATCTGCTAAATGTAAGCGAGTGTGTGCTCAAAGGCGGTATCGAGCCGTTGGATCACGCCCGCGCCAGGATACGCGGATTGCTCATAAACAGCAATGAGGTTGCCTATATCAGAAAAATCAAGGAGGATCTTTATGAAGCGGCCTTGGATAAGAACAGAATAACTTTCCATAATAAAAAGAACTAATGAGAAAAGACATATTCCTGAAAATAACGGTTATGTTGGCAATGATGCCCTGCACGTATTCATTTGCCCAGAATAATGTTATTGATGAGGTGGTTTGGGTTATTGGCGATGAGGCGATATACAAGTCAGAGGTGGAGGAAGCACGTCAGGATGCCCAGATGCGCGGAGCCCAATGGAACGGAGACCCTTACTGCATAATTCCGGAACAGCTGGCAATCAACAAGCTTTTCCTGAACCAGGCTGAGCTGGACAGTATATCAGTCACTGACGATGATGTATCGTCTTATGTTGAATCCAGGTATAAGGATTACGTGAACCAGGCGGGATCGGAAGAGAAACTGGAGGAATATTTCGGCATGAGAACCGATCAGATAAAGAACCGTCTCTATGAGACAAGCCGTCAGGAATATGTTATAAGCAAGGTTCGTGAAAAGATCATTTCACGTGTCAAGGTGACTCCGGGTGAGGTGCGCCGTTTTATGAAGGATATACCTGCCGAAGACATTCCGTCTGTTCCCACTCAGGTTGAGGTTCAGATAATCACTCAGGAACCCGTAATTCCGCAGGATGAGATAGATGCCGTGAAGAGTGACCTGAGGGATTATATTGAGCGCGTACAGTCCGGTGAAGTTTCATTCTCTACTTTGGCGCGATTGTATTCGGAAGATCCGGGAAGCGCAAGAGACGGCGGTGATGTGGGATTCTTCGGACGCGGAGAGATGGTACCCGAGTTTTCTACCGTTGCCTTTAACATGACAGACCCTAACAAGATATCCAAGATAGTGGAGACCGAGTACGGTTATCATATAATACAGTTCGTGGAGAGGTTGGGTGACCGGGTACGTGTACGCCACATACTCCGTAAACCCCGCGTTCCCATGGAGAGTGTGAATAACTGCCTTTCAAGGCTGGATTCTATAGCACAGGGCATTCGCGGTGGAAACAGCACGTTCGAGTCCTGTGTGGTGGCTTATTCCCAGGACAAGGATTCACGCAACAACAACGGCCTGATGACATACGAACCGGAGCCTGGCGTACCCAGAGTCTCAAAGTATCAGATGGAGCAGCTTCCGCCTGAGGTTGCCAGAGTGGTTGACAGGATGCATGTGGGAGAGATATCCGATCCGTTCACAATGCAGCTCAGAAACGGTAAGGTAGTCTGCGCCATTGTAAAGCTCAAGAACAAGATAAACAGTCACAAGGCCAATGTGGCTGATGATTATGAGCAGCTGTATGATATTGTAAGCAGTCAGCGCAAGCAGGAGGTTATAGAAAAGTGGATACGTGAGAAACAGCGTAGCACATACGTCAGGATCAGTGAGGGATGGAATGACTGCGAGTTCATCTATCCCGGTTGGGGTAGCAGCAATTGAAAAGGGAAGCGATGCTGAAACTGAGGTGGTTGTCGTTGTTTTTTCTGGCGTTCTGCACATTCTTGTCCGTTCAAGCGCAGGATGAAAGGGAGATGCCGGATGCTGAGATAGGATCCGAGCCGGCCGACACCGACTTTGTTTATCTGCTCAATGCTGATATAATACGTTTTGAGAGTTATATCAATCCCGATGCGCAGCGTCTGATGGGCAATGTGGTGTTCCGTCATGACAGCATGTACATGTACTGTGACAGCGCCCTTTTCTTTAAAGAGGCCAATTCTTTCAACGCCTATCATAATGTCCGTGTGGAACAGGGGGATACTTTGTTTCTCTATGGCGATTCAATGTTCTATGACGGAAACACAAGGTTGCTGAGGGTGCGTGATAACGTGCGTCTGGAGAACAAGACAATGATCCTGCTTACAGACAGTCTGAACTATGACCGTAATACGGGATTGGGATGGTTCTTTGACGGCGGCACGCTGCTTGACGAGGAGAGCACGCTCATATCCGAATACGGACAGTTTGACACAAACACGGATCTGGCCACATTCATTGACGGAGTGTCGATGGAGAGCCCGGACTACACACTGACAACAGATACGCTTCTGTATAACACAGACTTGCATACAGCGTTTATTACCTGTCCTACAGAGATTGTTAACGAGGATAATTTCATTACTACCAGCAGGGGAGAGTTCAATACGGACAGCAACAATGCCATTCTTCTGGACCGTTCAGTCGTGATAAACAATGACGGTGACAACAAGATGACAGGTGACAGCATAGTCTATGACAAGGCCTCAGGGATAATGAAAGGTTATGGTGAGGTCGTAATAAACAATTATAAGGACAAGGTTGACGCTTTCGGTGAGTATGCCTTTTATAACCAGAACAATGATTCGGCCGTAGTCACCGGAAAAGCCTTGCTGACGGAATATTCCATGGGCGACACCCTGTTTGTCCATGCCGATACGTTCCGCCTGGTTACATTCTACAATGAAGTCGGCGACAGTGTCATTGAGCGTCAGATGCGCGGTTTCAACAAGGTGCGCGCATACCGGTTTGATATGCAGATGGTTGCTGACTCAATGGTATTCACGTCGGTAGATTCAAGCCTGACACTGTATCATGATCCCATAGTATGGAACGAAGATCAGCAGGTTCTTGGCGAGAAGATTATCTTTTATATGAATGACAGTACGATAGACTGGGCTCACGTGATAGGTCAGGCATTGTTCATACAGAGGAATGACTCAGTGCATTACAATCAGATAACAGGCCGCGAGATGAAAGCCTACTTCAAGAACGGAGATATTGACAAGGCTGACGTCATAGGTAATGTCCTGGCGGTTTTCTACCCGCTGGACGCGGATTCGGCCATGATTGGAATGAATACTACCGAGGCATCGAACCTGACAATATACTTCAAGATGCGTGCAGTTGACAGGATTGTCGTGAGGAGCCGTTCCAACGGGATAATGTTTCCCATGGACAAGATTGATGAGAAGAAGATGTTCCTGGCAAATTTCAACTGGTTTGACAGGATAAGGCCCAGAGATCCGGAGGATGTATTCTACTGGCGCGGCAAGAGGGTTGAAGAACAGTTGAGCAAGAATAGTTCCATCAAGGAGGTACCGCTTCCTACATTAGACCGTAAAAAGAGGAAATAGCTATGGGAATGTTCAATGTCAGGGAACCGCGCCGTTTTGAGCATAAGTACATTTACTATGACGAGCGCAAGGAGAAGCTTGCCAAGATAGAGGAGAAGGCCAAGCGTGAATTGGGTATGCTGCCTGAGGAGGAGTTCAACCCGGAGAGCATACGTGGCAAGTTCGTGGAGGGAACCAAGCATCTTAAACGCCGTAAGGAGTATGGCGGCCCAAGGTTGAGCTTTCCGGTGGCCATTGTGCTTATTTTCCTTCTGATACTGTTGTTACTTAATATCCTTAACGGAAATCTGTTATAAGGTTTGTATGGAAAATAAGATAAAGGTACTGTCACAGCAGGTTGCCAGCCAGATAGCCGCAGGTGAGGTGGTGAACCGCCCCGCATCGGTTGTAAAGGAGCTGGTGGAGAATGCCGTCGATGCAGGTGCTGACAATATCAGGATCCTGCTGACGGATGCCGGACGTACCTCCATACAGGTCATAGACAACGGTTGCGGAATGAGTCCGGATGATGCACGTACGGCATTTGAACGTCATGCAACATCCAAGATACGTGAATCGGATGACCTTTTCTCGCTGACCACATTCGGATTCAGGGGTGAAGCCCTGCCGTCAATCGCCGCTGTTGCCGAAGTCCATTTGCGTACCCGTACCGCCCAAAGTGATACCGGTACGGCCTTAATGGTCAAGGCGTCCGAGATAGAGTTGGAGGAGCCTTGCGTATGCTCCGTGGGCAGTTCGTTCACGGTGCGTAACCTGTTCTTTAACGTGCCGGCACGCCGCAAGTTCCTAAAGAGCAATCAGACTGAATACGGACATATACTGAATGAGATTGAGCGCGTGGCTTTGGCTCATCCGGAGGTGGCTGTTGAGCTTACCAACCAGGGCGAGCAGGTGCTTTCGTTGCCCGCATCGGCCATAAAACAGCGTATTGTCAATCTGTTCGGGCGTAAGATGAACGAGGCGTTGCTTCCTGTTGAGGTTGAGACATCGGTGGTGAAGGTGAGCGGATTCTGCTCCAATCTGGATAACGTGAAAGGCCGCGGTGCCAAGCAGTTCTTCTTTGTTAACGGCAGGTTCATGCGCCATCCCTATTTCCACAAGGCGGTAATGAGCGCATATGAGGGCCTTGTACCGGAGGGCGACCAACCATCATATTTCCTGTTCCTGAATGTCCCGCCCGAAACCATTGACGTGAACATACACCCCACCAAGACCGAGATAAAGTTCCAGGATGAGCAGGTGATATGGAAGATTCTCATGGCCGCCGTCAAGGAGACAGTGGGCCAGTTTGAGAAGATGCCCACCATAGACTTCAATACGGCCGATATGCCGGATATTCCCATCTATGATGCATCACGTCCGGTAATACAGCCCAAGGTGAGCTACAATCCTGACTTCAATCCGTTTGCAGGCAGCCGTAATGAATCCGGCCAGACGCGAACCAACAGGGATAACTGGAGCAAGCTGTACGGTGATGTCATTGAACGCAAGGTCAATGACGGAGGGATCCCGTTCACACCCATGAGCGAGACCTTTGTAAAGCCCGATGAGGAACCGCTCAAGCCATATCAGTTTGCTGACCGTTTCATCCTTGTCCCGTCTGAGCAGGGGCTTATGATAATTGACCAGCACCGTGCACACACCAAGGTTCTATATGAGCGTTTCATGGCAGATGCCAAGAGTCATAGCGCCGCATCGCAAGGTCTGCTGTTTCCTGAGATGTTCCAGCTGTCGGCTACTGATGCAGCCGCCTTTGCAGAACTGAAACCCCGTTTTACCGCATTGGGATTTGACCTTTCGGATATGGGTCGCGGAGCTGTTGCCGTACAGGGCGTACCGTCGGGAATGGAGGGGCAGGATTATGAGCGTCTTATTACAGATATGATTGCCGACCTGCGCATAAACCCTACTCAGGAAGAGGAACGTCAATTGGAGAGTATGGCGCTGGCCATGGCCAGAAAAGCTGCAATCCCTGCCGGACGTCATCTGTCGGAAAATGAGATGCAGGAGCTGGTACGTTCACTTAAGGCATGCAGCATGGCGTCACGCACACCTGACGGCAAGAACGTCTATGTGATTAAATCTGAAGAGGAAATCTCCAAGTGGTTCTGATTAGCCTATCGGGCCGTGCTTGTGCTTGTTCCAGAGTCCGTAGATTTCACTTACATTACCGGCGGTAATGAATCCGTGAATATCATTCTTCTTCATAAAGTCCATCAGACTTGAGAACTCATCCTGTGTAAGCAGGGCCTGGATCTCTACGTTCTCCTTACCGCTGTATCCGCCTGTCACTTTATAGAGACTGCATCCACGGTCCAACTCTTCGATAATATATTTACGCAGTATCTCATGGCTTGAGGATATGATACACACCCTTTTGCGCTTGTTTATGCTGGCTGTGAAGTAATCCACCACAATACCGTTTATCCAGGTTCCTATCAGGCCTACCACCACCATACGGAACGGGTTGATGGCAAAAGCCGTGCAGCAGATGATTGCTCCGGCTACCGATATGGATGCGCCAATGTCAAAATGCAGGTACTTGTTCACTATCTTGGCCAGAATGTCTAGACCACCGGTTGATGCGTTTATGTGGAACAGTATGGCTTGCGATGCACTGAGCAGCAGCACGAAACAGCAAAGGTCCAGCCAGATGTCGCCCATGACCGAAGTTCCGTCAGTAATGAGTTCCGATGCCGGCAGGATTTTCTCCCAAAGGTCCATAAGCGGTCCCAAAATCATGGCCGTATATACGGTTTTTAGACCAAATTCCTTGTCAATTAGCAGATAAGCCAGTATCAGAAGTATAGCGTTTATGATTACAATCACGGTAGAGACCTTGACAGGCATACCAATAAGTTCAAATACTCCGCTTATCACGATGGAAAGACCGGATATGCTGCCTATAATCAGTTTGCTTGGAACCAGGAAGTAGTTGACTGCCAATGCCGATACAGCCATGCCGGCAGTCATTATCATGAGCTCTTTCCAGAACTTCCATGTCTGCAAGGCACTCCATGCGGTATTTGCCGCATCCTTTATTTTGCTCATATAGTCCTTTTTTTGTTTTGGCGTTCAATACACCTTGAATCCTATAATCTGCCGTACCTCGCGCAGTGTCTTTGATGCGCTCTCACGGGCCTTCTCAGCACCGGCACGTGCAATCCTGTCAAGCAGTTCCGTGTTGCTGGCATATTCCTTGATGCGTTCACGGATAGGATCGGTAGCTGCAACAATATCCTCGGCCAGCTGTTTCTTAAGGTCACCGTAGCGCAGGGTGCAGTCATTCCATTTCTCGTTGAAATAGTTGTATGTCTCCTTTGATGAAACTACATCCAGCAGGGTGAAAAGGTTCTGTATCACATCCGGTTTCTGGCTGTTTGGAGCCTGAGGACCTGCATCGGTCACGGCCTTCATTACCTTCTTGCGTATGACAGAAGGCTCGTCGCACAGGTAGATGCAGTTGCCTTCGCTCTTGCCCATCTTACCTGATCCGTCCAGTCCGGGAATCTTTATGCCGCCTTCCTTTGCCAGTGAGAATGATGCCGGCTCGGGAAAGAAATCAACCTTGTACATCTGGTTGAAACGGCGTGCAAACTTGCGGGCCATCTCCATGTTCTGCTCCTGGTCCTTGCCTACGGGAACCTTGTTGGCCTTATGGATAATGATGTCCGATGCCATCAGGGTGGGGTATGTAAGCAGTCCTGCGTTCACGTTGTCAGGCTGCTTGCGTGCCTTCTCCTTGAATGATGTCACGCGCTCCAGCTCGCCCAGATAGGCGTTCATATTCAGATACAGATAGAGCTCAACTACCTCGGGCACATCGCTCTGCACATAGATTGTAGCTTTGTCAGGGTCCAGACCGCAGGCCAGGTACTCGGCCAGGATTGTGCGGACACTGTTCTGGATGTTCTCAGGGGTAGGATGGGTAGTGAGGGAGTGCCAGTCTGCAATGAAGAAGAAGCATCTGTACAAATCCTGAAGCTTGATGAAGCTTGTCACTGCACCGTAGTAGTTACCCAGGTGAAGGTTTCCTGTGGGGCGTATGCCGCTGAGAACTGTTTCCATATCTGTAATTTTGGATTGAATTCTGTTATTAAGTACTTGTTTTGTACCGCAAAATTACCATAAAAGAGGCACACAGGGAAAAATATTGCAAAAAAAGGACTGAAAGTTTTTGGCTATAAGCAAAAGTGCTTATCTTTGCACCGCTTTTACGGAAAGCACGGGCGTTTAGCTCAGCTGGTTCAGAGCATCTGCCTTACAAGCAGAGGGTCGGCGGTTCGAATCCGTCAACGCCCACAAAAAAGGAGATTCGCAAATGCGAGTCTCTTTTTTTTTTGTGAGCAGTTAACCCAGTCACTTTTTTCAGCTGGCCCAGAAAATCTGCCAGATTAGGGAATGTTTACCGCAAAAACACCGATTAAAATGCCACAAAAGTTCCGATTAAGTATTGTGATAACCGGTGAACGCTAGATGCTAATATTGCTCTTCAGGAATAAGAAAACACGGTTAAAGATCCAGCAGTGTGGCGTTTTCCAGATGGGGGAGAATCTCATCCAGGTCCCTGTAGATGACATTCAGGGCCGATGAGCATGGAAAACGGTTGAACCAGGGCTCTTCGGTCCCGTAGAAAACCATTTTTTCAATTTGTCCGCTTGCCATGACACCGCGTCTGTATCGGAGAACATTCTTCCTTTTATATGGCAGTACTTTTATTCCTGTGCGTCCGTCGCGGAACGTAACCAGAACTATCACATGAGGTCTGGGACGGGTATCGACAGCCTGCTCACGCAGTTGCGGACTGCCTTTATGTGAAACGGTGATGTGCCTGCCGTAAGTGCGGTTTATGTTGTTCATCATCCGGCGGAACGCCTGCCCGTGGGCCGATGTGTCCCTGATGCCATTCTGCCAGATGTAATAATGTATCATCTCATGTATTATGGTATCCTCTATCTCCGTTTCAGGCAAATCAAAACGGGCGCTTATGCTGATGCTGAACCCGTACATCACATAGCCTCCCAAGAGGCGCCGGCGTTTACGGTATCGGCAAACACCCAGATATGTCCTGGCATTGCTTATGCGCAGCGGCACCGGAGGAAGCTTGCCTTCAAAACAGAGCCGGTTGAACTCGTCAAATCTGTCCTGTACAAATTCCAGAGTAGCTTTCATGACGCAAAGATAAAAAACACTACTTTTGCGGAAACAATAATATTTCCAATAAGATGAAATTAAAGGATCTTTTCAGGACATTTGCTTTAGGCTCTTTAGTGATTACCCTTGTTTCAGGGTGCAAAAACAGTTCAGGAACCGGTGAGTACGGATATGAAAAACTTTATCCAAATGCCAGTGACATTGCTTTTGATGACTTTCAGATTGTAGAACTGTCCAAGGATGTAACGTTGGGAGACATAGAAAAAATATGCGTTGAGGACTCACTCATCTTCATTTCGTCAAATGAATGTCTCTATTCCTTCAATATGGACGGATCACTGCATGCACAGTACGGCATGAAAGGCAGGGCAGCAAATGAGTACAATTATCTGTCGGCATTTTATGTTGACAAAAAAAGCAAGCAGGTCTTCATTGTTGACTTTACCCTGGGGAAACTCAACTGTTACCGTTATGACGGATCATTCGTGAGCAGTAATATAGTAGAAGCATTGAAGTCCTTCTTATACGATGTACGCCTGCTTACTGACGGCAGACTCTTTGTAAACAACCGGATTTTCAATGACAGCAGAGTACTCTATTCTATCATAAACCTTAATGACGGAAGTGTCAAGGAACTGAGGTCAGTCCCCTTCTCTACCAACAATACAAGTGAGTTCTGCGGAGAGCACATGTGCAACATATATAATGGAAAGATGTATTACATAGCTCCATTTGAGCCTTACATCTATGTTCTGGAAGAAGACAAGGAAACCGTATGCAAGGAGATTGCCGGAGTAAGCGATATACCACGTAAAAGTGAACTGGAGAACATCACGGACTATAACTTCTTCACGTCATATAACATGTATAATGAAGGCAAGTTTGTGGGATTTACCGGACTGTATGAAACAGACTCATTCATACTTTTGAATGAAATGGTGTCTTTTAACTACTACATAATAGACAAAACCACCGGCAAGCAGAAACGGTATCAATACTCTATTGACGAAGATGCCCAGACGCTTCCCATAAAGAATATCAGGGCTGCATACAAGGATTGGTTCATCGGAGTGGGTTCACCCATGAACCTGATGCAGCTTAGTGAGGACCTGCCCCGGAATCCGTCTGACCCGTACATGAAAAAGTTCAAGGAGATTGCAGAGAAGACAACTACAGAGTCAAATCCTTGCCTGTTCTTTTACAAGATCAAATCAATCTGATTGTTATGGGATGAAGGATTTTGCAGCCATAGATTTTGAGACCGCCAATAATGAAAGGTCATCGGTATGTTCGGTAGGTGTGGTAATAGTGCGTGACGGCGAGATAACGGATACGTTCTACTCGCTCATACAGCCCGAGCCCAACTACTACAACTACTGGTGCCAGCAGGTACACGGTCTATGCTGCGCTGACACCGATGATGCTCCCGTGTTCCCCAAGGTATGGGCACAGATTGAGCCCAAGATAGAGGGACTGCCTCTTGTGGCGCACAACAGTCCTTTTGATGAGGGCTGCCTCAAGGCGGTTTTCCGGGTCTATCAGATGGATTACCCCGATTACAGGTTCTACGATACGCTTGGGGCTTCACGCCGCAAGATGCGTGACCTGCCAAACCATCAGCTCCAGACCGTAGCAGAAGCTTGCGGCTACTGCCTGGACAATCATCATCACGCATTGGCCGATGCGGAAGCTTGCGCTTGGATTGCTCTCAAGATACTTTAAAGTCTTTGCTGGCTGAAAAATATATGGCCATATCATGGTAAATAAGCCATTTGCGGGTAAAAAATGCTTATTATTAAAAAACGGATTATAGTTTGTTATATATTTGAGGTTGGTTTATAATCTTTCAGTTATGAGTTACAGAAAGTATTTGATTTGCGCCTTTATGGTCTTGATGGCTGTGGGCACTGTGCAGGCCAGAAAACTTATCTCGTGGAATATCCAGGACGGTATGTGGTCAGACCAGGCCAACAATTATGACAATTTTGTGGAGTTCCTCAAGACTACTGATCCCGATGTCTGTGTCTTCTGTGAAGCCAAGACAACACATCTGGAGTCAGGCCAGGAGGCGTATCTGCCTGCCAATTGGGACAAGATGGCTGCGCGTTACGGACATCAGTACGTATATCTGGCACAGGATCAGGACAATTCGCCCCAGGTCATTACTTCAAAACATCCCATTAAGAACATGAAGAGGATTGCCGGTTCACAGGATACCATTGTAGGACACGGTGCCGGTTGGGTACAGATAGAGATGGACAACAAAACTTACAATATAGTATGCATGCATGCCATGCCGTTCGCTATGGGTGGCGGCATGGGCTCTGGACGCGGAATGGGTTTCGGCGGCCCTGGCGGTGGCGGCGGAAGTGACGAGTTCCGCAAGAAAGAGGTGGAGTATGTCTGCAAACAGACTATCCTTACCCATGAGAATGCGGATAAGGAACTGTGGTTGATGATGGGTGATTTCAACTCAATCTCCAGCTTAGACAATTTCCATTACGAGCTGTCGGCCGATTCATCAATCTACTGCGTGCATGATTACATAAGGAACCAGACTCCATATATTGACGTGATAGCCAATAAGCATCCAGGTGAGTTCATCCAGTCCAGCCAGAACGGCCGGCGCATAGACTTCATATATGCAACGGAGCCTGTAATCAAACAGATCAAAAGTGCAGAGATACTGAATTCAGGATATACCGAGCAGCGTCGTGCATCGGGGGCCTCTTATTGGATTCCATCTGACCACAGACCCATATTGATTGAATTTTAGTTTGCTCAGTTGTTAAGGATATGCTATCTTAGCGGTCCGTTGGAAAATTATTACTAATCTATAAGTCAAATTATGTTTAAAGGACAGCCAAAAGGCCTGTTTGCTCTGGCGCTTGCCAACACAGGCGAAAGGTTCGGTTACTATACCATGCTGGCCATCTTTACCCTCTACATGAGGGCCAAGTTCGGCTGGGATGAGAATGCAGCCGGACAAGTGTATGCAATTTTTCTTGCAGGAGTCTATTTCATGCCCCTGCTGGGTGGTATCATAGCCGACAAGATAGGTTACGGCAAGTGCGTCACCATAGGCGCATTCGTAATGATATTCGGTTATCTGGCCCTGGCCGTGCCTATGGCCACCCAGGTGATTGACAAATGGACGCTGTTTGCAGGTCTTGCGCTTATAGCCATAGGAACCGGCCTGTTCAAGGGTAACCTGCAGGTGCTGGTGGGTAACCTGTATGATGATCCCAAGTATTCCGACAAGCGTGATGCTGCATTCAGCCTCTTCTACATGGCCATTAACATTGGTGCCATGTTCGCCCCCGCAATGGCCAAGGCTCTCTACAATCCGCATATTGAAGGTGCAGGCTATCACTTTGTTCCTATTGACAATGCAACCGTAGAGTTCGGTGCACAGTCCGGTGCATATCTGCAGTCACTTGCCGAGGGCTATCGCCTCTGCTTCTTTGTGGCTTGCGCTTCACTGGTGCTCTCACTGCTTATTTATTTCTTCTGCCGTCCCTGGTTCAAGCACGCCGATGTCAACACCAAGCAGGCCAAGGCCCAGAACGTACAGATTCAGGAACTCACTCCCAAGCAGACCAAGGACCGTATCGTGGCTCTGCTGCTTGTGTTCGCTGTAGTTATCTTCTTCTGGATGGCATTCCACCAGAACGGCTCTGCCCTGACATTCTTTGCCGACAAATATACCAAGCTGAACGGTATTACGGGCATCAACCGTATGTGGTTCAACATCTGGTCATTGGCTCTCATCGCTGTTTCAATCTACACTCTGTTTGCCATATTCCAGAGCGACACCAAGAAGGCCCGTGTGATAGCCACCATAGCTACACTGGCATTATGGGCAGGCGCCATAGCATTCTATATGAACATGCCTGATCCGTTCAATGCCGCCACTTCCGATTTCCAGCAGTTTAACCCGTTCTTCGTTGTGGCACTGACTCCGGTATCGGTTGCAGTGTTCGGTGCGCTGGGCAAGAAAGGCAAGGAGCCTTCAGCTCCCGTCAAGATAGGTTTGGGTATGTTGCTGGCAGGTGTAGGTTTTGCCGTAATCACAGCTGCATCTACCGATCTTATTTCACCTAAGGACCTTGGTGACCAGGCTCAGAGTGTGCTCAGCCCCAACTGGCTTATCGGCACTTACTTCACGCTTACCGTAGCCGAGTTGCTGCTCAGCCCCATGGGCATAAGCTTTGTAAGTAAGGTTGCTCCCCCCAAGTACAAGGGTCTTATGATGGGCGGTTGGTTTGCCGCTACTGCCATAGGTAACTACCTGAGCCGCATCCCGTCTGCCTTGTGGAAGAAGATTCCGCTCATGGCCAACTGGGCAATCCTGATTGCTCTCTGCGTCATAGCCGGTCTTATCATGTTCATACTCCGCCGCAAGCTGGAAGCCGCTACAAAAGACTGATATTCAGAGTAAATCTATAAACGGCAGCCCCTGTCAGCATCAATAGCGGATGGGGGTTGCTTTGTAAAAAATCCGGTTTATGTTAGGATTATGATACTTCCGCTTTTTAATACATTTATCTAAGATAATCAGATTTTTCACTAGGCAGGCGAGACAATGAGCAAGGGGAACACTATATCCAAGAGCAGGTCTTATACATACTACAGCAGGAAGTTGCTGAGCATGATGACGATGATGACTATTGGCGAAATCCAGCGTACCATAAAATAAACGAAACTGAATATCCAGCGTGGGGTACGGGAGGTGCTGTGGCCGGTAAGCTCGTCCAGGAAATCTGTTTTCTTTATGCGCCAGCCGGCAAAGAGCACCATTATCAGGCTACCCACGGTAATGAGCACATCACTTGATACTACGTCAAAGAAATCAAAGATGTTGTTGCCCAGGATCGTGATTCCTGAGAGTGTGCCTTGCGACAGCGAGCAGATGCAACCCAGTAGTATTATTAGTACCATGCTTACTATTACGGAGCTGTTGCGGCTAAGTTTCCACTCCTCTATGAAATAGCGTACAATCACCTCCAGCATTGATATGGCCGATGTCACGGCGGCCAGCAGAAGCGACAGGAAGAACAGTATGGCTATTATGCTGCCGCCCGGCATTGAGGCGAACACTCCCGGTAGGGTGATGAACACCAGTCCCGGGCCTGCGTTCACGGCCGGAGCGGTGCCGTTCATATAGGCGATTGCATATACGGCGGGGATGATGGCCAGACCGGCTATTATGGCAAACAGAGTGTCTATCAGGCCGGTGGTGATGGCGGTCATTGCTATATCCTCCTTAGTCTTTACGTATGACCCGTAGGTAAGCAGTATGCCTATACCTATGCTGAGCGACATGAACGCCTGCCCCAGCGCGGTAATGAGCACCTTGCCGTCAATCTTGCTGAAATCCGGTATAAGCAGATACTTTGTACCCTCCGATGCTCCGGGCAGGGTAAGTGAACGGATTGCCACCAGTATGATAGTGACAGACAGCACCGTCATCATGAGCTTTGAGACCTTCTCAATTCCGTTCTTTACTCCACCAAAATTGGCAGCTGCGGTTATTACCAGAAAAATGAGCGTATAGACCAGTGGCTCCCATGTGGAGCTTATGAATCCGCCGAATGCACCTGCATAGTCGGCATCGGGGGTGGTAAAGTTGAAAGCGCAGGCCTGTATCAGGTACTTTACTGACCAGCCGCCCACCACCGTGTAGAACGCCATGATTACTATGGGGGTGAGCAGTGTGATGAATCCGGCCCAGCGCCAGCGCGGAGCCCCAAGATTGTCATATACGCGGGTTACGTTGGTGCGGCATTTGCGCCCCAGCGTAATTTCGGTCATAAGGACCGGGATGCAGATGGTAAGGAGCAGGATGAGATAGACAAATATGAATGCGCCGCCGCCGTTCTGAGCTGCAAGGAAGGGGAACCTCCACAGGTTTCCCAGCCCCACAGCCGATCCGGCCATAGCTAGGATCATTCCAACGTGGCTGTCAAAACGTTCCCTCTTCTTCTCCATCTATCCGTGATGCCTTATTTGCTTATTATGCCTTGATATTGGGCTCCTCCAGTCCGTAGCCCTCTTTCTTGTCCACTGCCTTTAGGCGCATGGCCAGCAGCAGCGCCACAACACCAAACAGGGCAAAGATTACCATAGGCAGTGTGTAGTTGTATTGTGTAACCTCTGCACCCTCTACTATGCGCGTGCCGGCCTTGCAGTATTTATCCAGAATGCCGCCTATAAGCAGGGGCACGAATCCCAGACCTATGTTCTGTACCCAGAAAATGAGTGCATATGCCGATCCCACCAGTTTCTGCGGAATGATCTTGGGCACGCTGGGCCACATAGCCGACGGTACAAGTGAGAATGCAACGCCCAGTATAATCATGATGAATGCGGCAAACCACCAGTAGTTGAGCAGCGGCAGTGCAAACAGCACGTGTACCAGGATAAGCAACAGTGAACCAATTATCATGATGGTGGCACCCTTGCCCTTCTTGTCATATATGCCGCCAAAGAGCGGAGTCATTATAAGGTTGCCAAACGGGATAAGGCTTGGTATTATGCCGGCCAAAGTGGTGCTCACTCCGTATTTGTTCTCCATGAGTGATGCGGCATATTTCATGAACGGGAATACTGCCGAATAGAACATGAGGCAGAGCAGTGCCAGAAGCCAGAATCCGCGGTTGGTGATGATAAGCTTCAGGTCTTTTACCTTGAATATGTCATCGGGCTCAGACTGTGTCTGTGCAACTTCGGCATCGAACTGCTTGTCCATGCGGCAGAATACCAGATAAGCCAGGAATCCTATGCAGAGCAGGATAGCCGAGAAGAGCAGCGGGGCAGACAGCGAGAAGTGCTTCACTATCATGGGGCTGAACACCAGTGCGGCGGCTGTTCCCAAGCGGGCTACTGCCACCTGTACGCCCATGGCAAGTGCCAGCTCCTTACCGGCGAACCATTTGGTTATGACCTTTGATACGGTGATTCCGCAGTTTTCGGTACCTACGGCGAATATCGCGTAACCCAGGCAGGCCACGAATACCTGTGTGCGCATTCCGAATATGGTTCCGGCCTCGGCACCCGGTGATATGTAGTTAACGGCGTAATACTTGATAAGGGCACCGGCCAGCATCAGGAAACAAGTTACTATTCCGGTGAACCTGACACCCATCTTGTCCAGTATGATGCCGCCGAATATGAGCATGAACAGGAATACGTTGAACCAGCAGTAGGCCCAGTTGAACTGGCCGAACTCAAGGCTGGTCCAGCCCATCTGCTCCTCGAGCATGGTCATGAGGGGTGAAAGGGCATCGGTAAGGAAGTAGCCCCACATCATGGTGAATGACACTATTATGAGCGCGGTCCAACGTGCGGCTTTGCTCTCACTGATTCTTTTGGTTACGGTCTGTGACATATTTTTATTATAATTATGACTGTTCTAAGGTGCAAAATTATGAATTTCTTGCTAAATTTGCAGCGAAGCTGAGAAGCAGTTACTAACTAAGACGGAAAATCATTATCAGAACAGGTTGATAGTTCAAGGATTAGAGTTGATAGTTTGTAAAAAGTTTGTAAGTAGTATATTGATTGAAAGTGAAATTGGATGAGTTGACGGCAGTATCCCCCATAGACGGGCGGTACCGTGGCAAGACACAGGAACTTGCATCATATTTTTCCGAATATGCCCTGATCCGTTACAGGGTAAGAGTTGAGATAGAGTACTTTACTGCGCTCTGTGAGTTCGGCCTACCCCAGTTGAAAGGGGTGTCACGCGGTTCACTGGACGGTCTGCGCCGTATCTGGCAGGAGTTCAGCGAGGATGACGCCGCTCACATCAAGGATATAGAGAAGGTTACCAATCATGACGTCAAGGCAGTGGAATATTTCCTTAAGGAAAAATTTGACCTTGTGCCGGAGTTGGTTCCGTATAAGGAGTTCATACATTTCGGACTTACATCACAGGATATTAACAACACTTCGGTGCCCCTGTCAATCAAGGAGGCATTGGAGCAGGTCTATTACCCTGCCATGCAGTCACTTATTGACAAGCTTGAGGAGTATGCGCAGCGTTGGAAAGATGTTCCAATGCTGGCACGTACCCACGGACAGCCTGCTTCACCTACGCGTCTGGGTAAGGAGATAGAGGTCTTTGCTTACCGTCTGCGCGAGCAGCTCAAGCAGCTCAAGGCGGTTCCCATGTCGGCCAAGTTCGGCGGTGCCACAGGTAACTTCAATGCCCATCACGTAGCTTACCCTGATATTGACTGGAAAGCTTTCGGCGCAAAGTTCCTTAGCGACAAGCTTGGACTGGTGCGTGAGGAATACACCACCCAGATATCGAACTATGACAATCTGGCTGCCCTGTTTGATGCTATGAAGCGCATGAACACAATCCAGATAGATATGAACCGTGACTTCTGGCAGTACATATCGATGGAGTATTTCAAGCAGCAGATAAAGGCCGGCGAGGTGGGCTCAAGCGCCATGCCTCATAAGGTCAATCCGATAGACTTTGAGAACGCCGAGGGTAATTTGGGTATGGCCAACGCCATTCTGGAGCATCTGGCACGCAAATTGCCGGTATCCAGGTTGCAGCGTGACCTTACGGACTCTACGGTTATCCGCAACATAGGTGTTCCGTTCGGACATCAGATGATTGCCATTGCAAGTTCGCTCAAGGGTCTGGGCAAGCTGCTCATTAACGAACAGAAGATTGCCGCCGACCTGGACGGATGCTGGAGCGTGGTGGCCGAGGCCATACAGACTATACTGCGCCGTGAGGGTTATCCTCATCCGTATGAGGCTCTCAAGGCACTGACCCGCACCAACAGTCAGGTGACACGGCAGTCCATAAGCGAATTTATTGACGGACTTAACGTTAACGATAATATTAAACAAGAACTTAAAGCCATAACGCCTGGCAATTATTTTGGCGTGTGATATTTAATAGTCATTAAAAATCTAAACTTGAAGCCGTGAGGGCTTCCCTAAACAATTAGAGTTATGATGGAAACAGAGAATGGAAACAGATTCTACGACGAGAGCGGGAATCAGGAACAGGAGAACAGCTTTAACCGTTTTAACGGAAACTCCGATGAGAGTGGTCAGAGTAATACACGCCGTGAGGGTCGTCCGCGTTTTGTGAGGGTTGACTACAATAACCGTCCGCAGTATTCCAGAGTGGAGCGTCCGCAGCGCCAGGATGGCGAGCAGGGCTACCAGAACCGTCAGCGCCAGTATGGCCAGGGTGTAGGTGAGGACCGTCAGCAGTATGGCCAGCGTCAGTATGGCGGTTATCAGAACCGTGGTTACAACAATAACCGTCAGCAGTACGGACAGCAGAGATATAACCAGCAACGTCAGTATAACAATAATGGTGAAGAGGGTCAGACCCGTTTCTACAGGGAGCGCGTCCAGGGCCAGGGCGGTGAGCAGCAGGAAGGCGGCTACCAGCGTCAGGGTTACCAGCGTCAGGGCGGCTATCAGCGTCAGGGCGGTTATGGCCAGCGCCAGGGTGGCTACCAGCGTCAGGGCGGTTACGGCCAGCAGGGCGGTTACAACCGTGGCGGCTATGGCCAGCAGGGCGGTTACCGCAAGCCCATGCAGAAACGTCAGGACAGCCGCAAGCGCATAGAGTATCAGGATGTCATTCACGATCCCGAAGAGGAGATACGTTTGAACAAGTACCTGGCAAATGCCGGTGTATGCTCACGTCGCGAGGCCGATGAGTTCATTCAGGCCGGAGTCGTAAAGGTAAACGGCCAGACCGTTACCGAGCTTGGCACCAAGGTGCATCGCGGTGACAACGTGCTGTTCCATGACCAGCTTGTAAACATAGAGCGCAAGATTTATATCCTTCTGAATAAACCTAAGGATTGCGTTACCACTGTGGATGATCCCCAGGAGCGCAAGACCGTTATGGATTATATAAAAGGTGCCTGCAAGGAGCGCGTATATCCCGTAGGCCGTCTGGACCGCAACACCACCGGTGTGCTGCTGCTTACCAATGACGGTGAGATGGCCAGCCGCCTTACACACCCCAAGTTCCTCAAGAAGAAGATCTATCATGCACGTCTGGACCGCGCCGTTAGCGCCGAGGATCTGCAGAAGCTTCTGGACGGTGTCAACATAGGTGAGGAAGAGGGCGATATCGTACGTGCCGATGAGGTGAGCTACGTAAACGATGACAAGACCCAGGTGGGCATTGAGATCCACTCAGGCCGCAACCGCGTGGTACGTCGTATGTTCGACGCTCTGGGTTATCGCGTTACCAAGCTTGACCGCGTACAGTTTGCCGGTCTTACCAAGAAGCGTCTGCGTCGCGGTGACTGGCGTTTCCTTACCGAGAAGGAGGTCAACATGCTCCGTATGGGTGCATACGAATAATTTTTAAAGACGATTTAAACCTTATACAATGGATATCAAAAGAACAAGGATTGCCGACCTGCTTAAACGTACCGATTACGGTCAGGAGGTGCTTGTCAAGGGCTGGGTCAGAACCAAGCGTGGCAGCAAGAGCGTAAGTTTCATAGCTCTCAATGACGGCTCGACAATCAAGAATGTCCAGATAGTTGCTGACCTTGAGAAGTTCAGTGACGAGCTGTTGAAGCAGATTACCACCGGTGCCTGCATCAGTGTCAAGGGTACCATGGTGGAGAGCATCGGCTCAGGACAGGCTGTAGAGGTACAGGCTACCGATATTGAGGTGCTTGGCTTATGCGGTGATGACTACCCCATGCAGAAGAAGGGACAGTCATTCGAGTATATGCGCCAGCATGCCCACATGCGTCTGCGCACCAATACATTCGGTGCCGTGATGCGTATCCGCCACAATATGGCAATGGCAATACATACCTACTTCCACGAGCACGGATTCTACTATTTCCATACTCCGCTTATCACTGCCAGTGACTGCGAGGGAGCAGGTAACATGTTCCAGGTGACCACCAAGAACCTCTATGACCTTAAGAAGGATGACCAGGGAAAGATCATTTATGATGATGATTTCTTCGGCCAGCAGACTTCACTTACCGTAAGCGGTCAGCTTGAGGGTGAGCTTGGTGCAACAGCCTTAGGAGCCATCTATACTTTCGGTCCTACCTTCCGTGCCGAGAATTCCAATACTCCGCGCCACCTGGCCGAGTTCTGGATGATTGAGCCCGAGATTGCTTTCCTGGATCAGGAGGAGCTGATGGACCTTGAGGAGGATTTCATCAAGTACTGCGTACGCTGGGCTCTTGACCACTGTCAGGATGACCTGGAGTTCCTGAACAACATGATTGACAAGACACTTCTGGAGCGCCTGCAGAGTGTATTGAAAGAGAGTTTTGTACGTCTTACATACACAGAGGGTATCAACATTCTTCAGGAGGCCATCAAGAACGGTAAGAAGTTCGAGTTCCCCTGCAACTGGGGTGATGACCTGGCCAGCGAGCACGAGCGTTTCCTGGTAGAGGAGCACTTCCGCAAGCCCGTCATCATGACAGACTATCCTACAGCCATCAAGTCATTCTACATGAAGCAGAACGAGGCTACTCCCGATGGCGGTTCAATCGGCTATCATGGTGTAAAGGCACCAGCATCAACTATGCAGGGTACCGATGTGCTCTTCCCACAGATTGGTGAGATTATCGGAGGTTCAGTACGTGAGGCTGACTACGACAGGCTGATGGGTGAGATCAACCGCCGTCAGATGGATATGACACACCTGTGGTGGTATCTGGATACCCGTCGCTGGGGCAGCTGCCCGCACGCCGGTTTCGGTCTGGGCTTTGAGCGCCTGATCCTCTTCGTAACAGGCATGCAGAACATTAGGGACGTAATACCCTTTCCTAGAACTCCGCGTTCCGCCGAGTTCTAAACTGTTGCAGAAACCGCAGATAAAAAATGTACTAAGGTTTCCAGTTGCAGCCAGTAAAACAATACCCTTACGACAAAGCCCGTAAGGGTATTGTTTTACCCGGCCTGGAAGGCCGGCAGAGTGGAGCGGGATATAATCCCGCGAAACGTGTTTGGGGCGGCAACGCCCCAAACTAAAAAAATGTCGTGTATCTAATACGTAGATATCTTCCCATCCTGACGCTTAAGGCCTTTAGGCCGTAAAGCGCAACACCCGAGCGCGCGAAGCAGCGAGTCTTCCGCCGGATGGAATACTCTTTATTACCGTGTGAACCGGAAATATAGGCGGAGCGACCAGGCCAGGACGGTGACCATTGCCCAGCGGAACAGCAGCATCCAGTACCAGATGCCGCCCACGGCAGCAAACAGCATCAGGTCCTCCAGGTTGCTGTGCGATATTCCGATATGTGTATTGAGCAGGCGTATGCTCCGGTCCGATATCTGACCGCGCTCCATCTCGTCCATGATTGCGGCTGATCCGTACGACAGACCAACCACATTGGCTACTATCCATAGGAACGATGTCTCCTTGGGTAGACCAAAGAGCGTGAGCAACGGACTGAACAGGCGTGATATCCAGTTCATGATGCCATACTCGTAGAATGCACGCTGCAGGACATTAAGTAAGGTGATAAGAACTGTCATCCATACGGCCAGTTTCATCAGACCCTTGAACCATACCATGAACATGGGCCAGAATTCACCCTGTATCTGAAAGAACGGAATTTCCGACAGATTGACTGCGGTGGTATCGGTTACAGGACGTCCGGGCAGGACCAGATTCATTATGATACCCAGTGAAAGAGAACCGAGCGTACGTATGAGGACCGTATAGAGTGCGGGTGCGCCAGTCTTTTTCTGTACCGCGGTCTCCACCACCATAGCGTGGGCAGCCAGCGTCATGGTGCCCAGTATTGTAATCTGACGCGCAGTAAGGTCAATCGTAGATACTACCGCTATGCATGAATAGACATTTATGAAATAGCCGCTTACGTATGCCAATGATGCGTCGCCGGGAAGTCCGAATATACTGAAAACAGGGCTGACGGCAGCAGCAATCCACGAAAGGATTCCTGAATATTTGAGCAGGAACATAATGAATGACACGATAGCGGTTATCTTGAATATCCACCATATTGTCTTGAGTGCTCTGGGTATAGCCTGCTTTACTACTCTTTTGAACCGTTCCATAACCGATTTATCAGAAACCGGCTGCAAAATTACTCAAAAAACATACAGTAGTGACTCCCCGACATTTTTTGTACCCATTAAATGAGCGACAGTAAAACTGAATGGTGTGAATTTGTTTGATTGTATTTTATTCATACCTTTGAAGACATATTAAAACCACAAGGCAATGAGAAAAGACAGACTCCTACTATTGGTATTGGTATCGGGTATTCTGACAGGATGCGGCAATCAGGCCGTAAGGCATGAACCGTCAATCCCTCAGGATGCAGCCATCGAGAAGCAAATCAAGCAGCAACTTTCCAGAATGACCCTTGATGACAAGATAGGGCAGATGCTACAGCTGAATCTGGATCAGATGGGTTCGGCCCGGCGATTCGGCGGCGGAGAGTGGCAGGTGAATGAGGCGGCTTTGGACTCAATCATCGGCAAGTACCGTACCGGTTCAGTACTCAATACTCCCGGAGGTCGTGCCGCTACCGTGGAGCATTGGCGTAGGATAATAGGAGATATCCAGAAGAAGTCCATGGAGACTCTCGGCGTTCCGTGTATATACGGACTTGACCAGAACCATGGCGCTTCATACGTGCAGGGTGCAACAATATTTCCACAGCCCGTCAATCTGGCCGCATCGTTCAATACTGAGCTGGCGTTTGACATGGGACAGGTTACGGCATACGAGAGTCGTGCGGCAGACTGCCCGTGGGTGTTCAATCCGGTGCTTGACCTGGGCAGGGACCCGCGCTGGTCACGCATTTACGAGAGTTTCGGAGAAGATGCCATTGTGAACTCACGTATGGTTGAGAAGGAAATCCTGGGTTATCAGGGTGCTGATCCCAACCATCTGGGAGTGAAGAATGTGGCCGCCTGCGTAAAGCATTATTTTGCTTACGGAGCTCCGTTCTCAGGCAAGGATCGTACTCCGGCATACATATCGCCCGCAATGCTTAGAGAAAAGTATTTTGCTCCGTTCAAGGCTGCCATCGAGGCAGGTGCTCTCAGCGTCATGGTCAACTCCAGCAGCATAAACGGCGTGCCCGTACATGCCAGTTACGAGTACCTGACCGAATGGCTCAAGGAGGGGCTGAACTGGGACGGAATGATAGTGACTGACTGGGCCGACATTACCAATCTCTATACCCGCGAGAAGGTTGCTGTCGATAAGAAGGATGCCATACGTATAGCCATCAACGCAGGAATAGACATGAGTATGGATCCGTACAGTGTTGATTTCTGCATATTGCTTAAGGAACTTGTAGAGGAGGGCAAAGTGAGCATGGAACGCATTGATGATGCCGTGAGCCGTATTCTCCGCCTCAAATACCGCCTGGGCCTGTTTGACACTCCCGATACCGGCGGTGAAGGATTTGAAAAGTTCGGATCTCAGGAGTATGCCTTAAAGGCTCTGCATGCTGCCGAGGAGAGTGAGGTACTGCTCAAGAACGCAGGCGGCATACTGCCTCTGGCAAAGGATACAAAGATTCTCCTTACCGGCCCCAACGCCAATCAGATGCGGTGTCTTTTAGGTGGATGGAGCTACACCTGGCAGGGTGGAGCTGAAGACCTGACCACTCAATACAACACCATTTATGAGGCATTCTGCAACAAGTTCGGGAAAGACAATATCATTCTGGAGCAGGGCGTGACTTACAATGAGCACGGTAATTATGACAGCGAGAACCGTCCCGAGATTGAAAAGGCGGTGGCTGCAGCTTCCAAGGCCGATGTAATTGTGGCCTGCATAGGTGAAAACAGCTACTGCGAGACTCCCGGTAACCTTACAGACCTGTGGCTGTCGGAGAATCAGCGTAATCTGGTAAAGGCTCTGGCCGCTACCGGCAAGCCGGTGATTCTGGTCCTGAATGAGGGCCGTCCGCGTCTGATAACCGACATCGAACCGTTGGCCAAGGCAGTCATCCATATCATGCTTCCGGGCAATTACGGTGCCGATGCATTGGCTAACCTGATTACCGGCGATGCAAACTTCTCGGCCAAGATGCCTTATACCTATCCCCGTGAGATCAACTCACTGGCTACATACGACTACAAGGTGAGCGAAGAGGTTGGTACAATGGCCGGTGCCTACAATTATGATGCCAAGGTTTCATTGCTTTGGCCGTTCGGTTACGGACTGAGCTATACCAGGTTTGAGTACTCCAATCTTAAGGTTGACCGCAGCGAGTTCACTGCCGATGATGTGCTTACTGTATCTGTGGATGTCAAAAACACAGGTTCTGTAACGGGCAAGGAGGCCGTGCTGCTCTATACCAGCGATATGGTGGCATCGGTAGTGCCCGACAACAAGCGGTTGCGTGAGTTTATCAAGATAGAACTCAAGCCGGGTGAGAGCCGGACTGTAGTATTCTCTCTGAAGGCCAGCGACCTGGCATTCGTAAGCGCTGACGGCAAAGAGTGGATGTTGGAGGAAGGTGATTTCATGATACGTACCGGCGGGCTGTCGGAAAAGGTACGGTGCAGCAAGACGGCGGTGTGGCCGATATGAGAAGATACACAGTAATTGTTTCTTTCATACTCCTGAACCTGATTCCGGTACGGGGGCAGAGCATCCGCGACAGATGGATGTCAGGGCTTGAGGATACAGCCAAGGTCTGTAGGATCTCCATTCCGGGAACCCATGATTCGGGTACCGCGGGCGTACGGTTCCCCATGCGTCATTACGCTTGTACGCAGTCAATGGATCTATCGGAGCAGTGGGATGCGGGAATCAGGTTCTTTGACTTGCGCCCCAAACTGTCGGGAGACAGACTTGACATATATCATGGTCCTGCAAACTGCCATCTGACATTTGAAGAGGCATTGCTCACACTGAAACAGAAACTTGAAAAGAATCCCACGGAGTTCTGCATTGTGATGACCAACAGCGCAGGCGGCGGACAGAAGGCGGTAGATATGACAATGAAACTGATACGCAGAACAATTACTGCCGATATGCTGGCTGATTTCAAGGCTGACATGACGGTGGGTCATATACGGGGACGTATCCTGTTCATTCATAGAAACACGCCTTCACGTGGCGTTGATGTTCCGGGCGTGGTGGTGCGTGGCTGGCCCGGAAACGGAACGTCACGGAATGCACGGATGGTATCATCGGACGAAAAGAGTGCAGAACTATGGGCACAGGACTATTTTACATCAGGAAACAATGATAAGGATGCTTACCTGAGTAGCAAATGGGACAGTATGTACCGTGTGATGCGGGCATTCTGTGGTGCCGATGATGCGGTGTGGTGCATAAATCATGCATCGGGCTATACAGGAACAGGCATCAGCACCAATATTAAAAGATGCTCAAACTATATCAACTTTCATCTTGAGGAGTACCTGAAGGATCATCATGGACCGATAGGAATAATTCCCATGGATTTTCCGTTACAGGAGTTGATAGATGCGATAATAGATTGTAACAAATGAGAAGGATTTTATTTGCGCTGACAATACTTATGTCGCTCCTGGCTGGAGCACGTGATGTGCAAAGTATTGATAATGACTGGCAGTTTTTGCTTGGTGATTTGTCTATTGAAGAACTTGACGGCAACACTGGCTGGCGCCAGGTGAATGTGCCGCATGACTGGAGCATAGAGGGAGAGTTTGACCGCAGCAATCCTGCGGGGCAGGGCGGTGCTTACCTTCCGGCCGGTATAGGCTGGTACCGCAGAACAATCAAGACCGATATCGCTCCCCATGAACGCCTGTTCCTGGAATTTGACGGCGTGATGGCGTGCAGCAGTGTCTATGTGAATGGAAAACTGGCAGGTTACCGCCCTAACGGCTACGTGGGCTTTACATATGATATTACTGAACTGATTACGCCCGGAAAGGATGCTGTGGTTGCTGTGCGTGTGGATAATTCAGTACAGCCCGCATCCCGCTGGTACACCGGAAGCGGCATAAACCGGCATGTGCGTCTGGTGCGTAAGAATGCCTGTTATATTCCTGCCCAGGGCGTTTTTGCATGGTATAAGGACGGTAAACTGAATGTGCAGACATCGGTCTCCAATACATCGGCCAAGCCAGTAAAAGTAAAGCTACAATATGTGCTTAAGGACTGTGATGGCAAGGTTATATCACGTAATAACGGCCCGGAAATTCGGATTGCGGCAGGTTCTTTATCCCAGCAGACAGAGGTGGTCAATGTCAGGAATCCCCACTTGTGGAAAATCAAAACCCCTTATTTATATACGCTTGAGGTCTCGTTAATGGAAGGGCGCAGTGAATTGGACTCTGAGGTCATAACCACAGGCCTGCGTACCATACGGTTTGACAATGAGACCGGATTCTGGCTAAACGGAGAGAACATCAAGATGTACGGCGTGTGTCTGCATTCCGATGCAGGCGGGCTGGGTACTGCTGTTCCTAAATTGGTCTGGGAGTACAGGCTTGAACAGTTGCGCAGGTTGGGCGTTAATGCCATAAGGATGGCACATAATCCGGCTGACCCTGTGCTGATGGAACTTTGTGACCGCATGGGATTCCTGTTCATGGCAGAGTCGTTTGATACCTGGAACACTCCCAAGAACCACGCTGAAAAGGGCTACAACCTCTATTTTGATGAGTGGTGGGAGCCTGATACCCGCGCTATGGTGGAGCAGGCACGCAACCATCCCTGCGTTGTGATTTACAGTGTGGGCAATGAGATACGTGACAACCTGAACAATCCCGACGGTTTTGAAAAGTACCGTAAACAGCAGGACCTGATACATTCTCTTGACAATACCCGTCCCGTAACTATGGCGCTCTTCCGGCCCAACTCATCGGGAGTGTACCGTAACGGGTTTGCCGAGATGATGGATGTGGTGGGGCAGAACTACCGCGTTGATGAACTCAAGGCATATCACGATGCACATCCCGAGAAAGCTATCATCGGCACTGAGAACACTCATGATGTCCAGTCGTGGCTCATGCTCCGTGATGACCCCTCACTTTGCGGTCAGTTCCTGTGGGCAGGTATAGACTATCTGGGTGAAGCTGCCTGGCCGCAGGTTATGTGGAGCACCTCACTGCTTGATGTGACAGGCGGAGTCAAGCCTGCCGGTATGCAACGTGCCAGCTGGTGGCTGAATTATCCCTATGTGGCATTTGCACGCCATGCCGACAACAACGGAGCAGGCCCGCTCATCTCAGATTGGACTCCGGCCGATATGGATACCTATGACCAGGCAGTAATAGAGGTCTACTCCAACTGTCAGGAGGTGGAGCTGCTGCTTAACGGTGAATCATTAGGCCGCCAGCCTATGCCCGATAATGCCCGCCCCGCATTGTTCACTGTGAACTTTAATCCCGGTAAACTGGAGATTGTGGGCTATAATAATGCTACTGAAGCAACCCGTTGCTTTGCCAGAACAGCTGGTGAGCCTGTGCGCATACATATGGAGAGGATTTCTTCGGGAAATCCCGTAGAATTTGATTCTGTTGAGATAGTCTCTATACAGATAACTGATAAGGATTACATAGTATGCCCTAACAGTGACCGAAAACTCCGGCTTGGAATATCGGGAGCAGAAATCCTAGCCGTTGACAATGCCGACGTCCTGGCGCACGAAACAACCCACAAGAGCATGGAATTCAGCACTTATCAGGGTAAGATAGTGTTGTATATCCGCCGTAAAGCAGATTCATATACGGTTACCGCCACCGACAGCCCGTGGGGAGGTTCACTCACCCGCAAAGCCACTTTCTCGATTCTTCATTAACACATAGGGGCACAAAAGGGACGGTTCTTTTTGTGCCCCTACTCTTATCTTTCGATTACTTACTTGAGTTGAGCTTTGACCTCAGTGATCATGTTCTTGTGGGCCTCATCCTCCTCGGTAAGGGTCGAGGTGAGTTTAATGTCACCGGCTTTGTCCTTGGTTGAGAATGATCCGCTGTAAAGTATGATGCTGTTGAAATACAGGGTGGCTTCAAAGCATAACTTGTAGTCACCAGCGGGAACTTCCTTGCCGCTTGCATCCTTGAAATCCCAAGTGTAGGTCTGTATGCCACTCTGGGAGGGTGTTGCACCTGTTACGGCATCAATCTGTTCATCAGTCATCTGCTCGGCTCCGGCATTCTTGACCCATGTGGGAACGCATGTGGGACGGAATGTGTAACCACGACGACGCTCCTGTCCGCCCATGGCACGGCCTTGTGTGGTAAACTTGCTCACATACAGCGTACGTACAACCTTGCCCTCTGAATTCTCAATCCATACGGCCCACTGGTTGGATCCTGCACCGCTCTGTTTCTGATAGTTGAATGAAAGTTCTACGCTCTTTGCCGCTATTGGCAACACCGTCATTGAAGCCAATAATGCGATGATAAATGTTCTTGTTTTCATATAGATATCAATAAGGTTAGTTTTAATTCTGGCGTAAAGATAGTCAAAAAGTGTATCTTTGTGCCAATCAATTACACTAATCATGACACTCAAGGATTTTTTGAATGAGGGTGACAAATTCGCCAAATACATAGGTATTCAACTTACTGAGGTCAAACCCGGTACTGCCAAGGCCACAATGACAGTAACAGAAAACCACATGAATGCCGGCAACATTTGTCAGGGAGGGGCATTGTTCACACTGGCAGACCTTGTGTTTGCCGCCCTTGTCAATCAGGGTGAGAACATGGCTTTTGCCATAAACTCCACCATATATTATCACGTATCGGCCAAACTTGGTGATGTACTAACCGCCGAGGGCCATTTTACCAGCCGTCATCCCAAGATTCCGGCAGCTCAGGTTGTGGTTACAGACCAGAATGGCAACATCATTGCCACTTTCCATGCTCAAGGTTACACCAAACGTATGCCAGCACCATTCTCTGGTCTGGAATAAAATTTAAAGGATATGATTCTGATTGCCGCTGCAATATTGCCTGCCATACTGCTCTGGTTGTACACCTGCAGGAAAGATGCACAGCCTGAGCCCATGTCACAGATGTTTAAGGCGTTCCTGTATGGCGCACTGATATCTGTTCCCGTGGCTTTTGTCGAGAACTATTTAAGCGGGATGTTGTTTGCGCCGGAAGGCAGTCCGTCAACTCTGATAGGTTCCACTGTTGAGGCATTCCTGGTGGCTGCCGTGCCCGAAGAGGGCTTCAAACTGTTGGCTTTATGGCTCATACTCAGAAACAATCCGTTCTTTGACGAGCATTATGACGGCATAGTCTATGCGGTCTGCGTAGGGTTGGGCTTTGCTGCAATTGAGAATGTGGGATATGTCCTGATGCATGCCGATGCCTGGCTCTCGGTAGCCATAACCCGTGCTCTCCTGGCCGTGCCAGGTCATTATGCATTTGCCGTTTTCATGGGCTATTATTACTCGCTATATCATTTTGGTCAGAAAACGACACAGAACCTATTAAGTATCTTCTTAATTCCTGTGCTGGCTCACGGATGCTATGATGCATTTGCGTTGACAGGTTCAGTTGAACCCGTGTTGGGAGGCATCAGTTTCATAGTCCTGATATTTTTCTGCATCAAGATGCACAAGAACGCCCGTCAGAAGATCCTGGCCCAGGTAGATCGTGACCGCCGTGACCGCCAATCCGATGAAATTATAATCTAAACTGATATGGATGCTTTGCTTTTGATATTCGGAGTTATATCTTTCTCTTTGGTGTCAGTCCTTGTGGGCTTGCTCGGAGCGCGCCGTAAGATAGGTTTTGGCTGGTCATTCCTTATCTCAGCTGTAACTACACCGCTGATAGGACTGATCGTTACACTCCTGTTTGACAAACTCCCTGCCGGCGAGCGCAAGTGGGGCTGTCTGGGCACACTGCTGGCAATCATTGCCATTGCGGCATTGACAATCATCCTGTTCGGGGTGATTTCTGCCGCTACAGCATAGACTTATTGGCTTCTATTTTGAAAAAAATACGGCAGTTTTGTGCGCTAATTCATTCAAAAAGTGTAATTTTGCGAGCCGATTATTATCAACCCTTGCATAAAGGGTTAGTTATTAGCGTGTTAAACCCCCGAGTACGGGTTCTGCGGTATAGCGTAACCGCTGAAAACAAGCGTTTAGGGAGTTTCCATGACGTCGGGATGACGGAGGGTTGCGTTGAATGAATTGTTTAATTATTGATTTAAAGTTTAGAATGGATACTTTAAGTTACAAGACTGTTTCGGCCAACAAGGCTACCGTAAATAAGGAATGGGTCGTGGTTGACGCCAAGGACCAGGTCCTGGGCCGCTTCGCCGTGAAGGTTGCCAAGCTGCTGCGCGGTAAGTACAAGACTAATTTCACTCCGCACGTTGACTGCGGCGACAATGTCATCGTTCTCAATGCCGATAAGGTTGTCCTGACCGGCAAGAAATGGACTGACAGGGTTTATCTGCGTTACACCGGTTATCCCGGCGGTCAGCGTGAGATGACACCTGCACAGCTGATGGCTAAGCCCAACGGTGCTGAGAGACTTATGAAGAAAGTTGTTAAGGGTATGCTGCCCAAGACAAAGCTTGGTGACAAGCTCATTGACAACCTCTATGTTTATGCTGGTACAGAGCACAAGCATGAGGCTCAGCAGCCCAAGGCAATCGATATCAATTCACTTAGTTAATTTGAAAGAGAATGGAAGTAATCAATGCAATAGGCCGTCGTAAAAGCGCCGTAGCACGTGTCTTCGTTTCTGAAGGAACAGGTAAGATTACCATCAACAAGAGAGATCTGGCAGTATACTTCCCGTCATCACTGCTTCAGTACGTAGTTCTCCAGCCTCTTAAGAAGCTTGATGTGGCAGAGAAGTATGATATCAAGGTTAACCTGGACGGTGGCGGTTACAATGGCCAGGCCAACGCCCTGCGTCTTGCTATCGCACGCGCTCTCGTTAAGATCAATCCTGAGGATAAGAAGGCCCTTCGTTCAGAAGGCTTCCTGACCCGTGATGCCCGCTCTGTTGAGCGTAAGAAGCCCGGTCAGCCCAAGGCACGTCGCAGATTCCAGTTCAGTAAGCGTTAATCACGCCGGATTATATTCCCATGCCTGCACCTTTATATATATGCGGGCCTCTGGAAATCTGTGTTTAGTATCTAAACTGTCGGGATCTGCCGCATAAGGGACAGCTACCCGACGGTTGATTTAAAAAGAATGTAAACAAACTAACAAACTATTTATGTCAAGAACAAATTTTGAACAGCTTCTCCAAGCTGGTTGTCATTTCGGCCACCTGCGCCGCAAATGGAATCCCGCTATGGCTCCTTATATCTTCATGGAGCGCAATGGCATTCATATCATCGATCTTAACCAGACTGTAGCCGCTATTGATCAGGCTGCCGAGGTTCTCAAGCGTATGGCCCGTGACGGCAAGAAGATCCTCTTTGTAGGTACCAAGAAACAGCTCAAGGAGCTTGTTGCACAGAAGGTATCTGCAGTAGGTATGCCTTACGTTATTGAGCGCTGGCCCGGTGGTATGCTTACAAACTTCCCCACAATCCGCAAGGCTGTGAAGAAGATGGCCACTATCGACAAGCTGACTCAGGACGGTACATATTCAAACCTTTCAAAGCGTGAGATCCTTCAGATTACACGTCAGCGCGCCAAGTTGGAGAAGAACCTCGGTTCAATAGCCGACCTGTCACGTCTGCCGGCCGCTCTGTTCGTGATTGACGTTCTCAAGGAGAACATCGCCGTACGTGAGGCCAACCGTCTGGGTATCCCTGTATTCGCTATCGTTGATACCAACAGTGATCCTTCAAACATTGACTATATCATTCCTGCCAACGATGACGCTACAAAGTCTGTTGACGCTATCCTGACCGCTTGCTGCGATGCTATCGCTGAGGGTCTGGCCGAGCGCAAGGCTGAGAAGGGTGAAGAGGCTGCACAGGAAGGTGATGAGGAGAAGGTAGAGAAGCCCCGTCGTGAGCGCATCCGTAAGGTAGCCAAGAAGGAAGAGACTCTTGAAGAGGCTCCCGCTGCAGAGGAAGCTCCTGCTGAAGCTGCTGAGGCTCCTGCCGCTGAAGCTCCCGCCGAGGAGGCTCCTGCAAAACCCAAGCGTACACGCAAGGCCGCTGCTCCCAAGGCAGAAGGTGAGGCTGAGGCTTGATTTTATTAACCTTTAAAGATTAAAGAAAATGGCTGTAACACTTGATGATATTAAAGCCCTGCGCACCAAGACCGGTGCCGGTATGTCAGATTGCAAGAAGGCCCTGACTGAGGCTGAAGGCG
>Ga0265298_10000482_pt1 | contig 59276 bp, 52 predicted proteins | sample AusTroGonzalo_MG_3_FD_193486 | JGI IMG/M metagenome (GOLD analysis project Ga0265298, IMG submission 193486) | Bovine rumen microbial communities from tropical cattle in Woodstock, Queensland, Australia - Gonzalo_01 | ecosystem: Host-associated > Mammals > Digestive system > Stomach > Rumen ... | reverse complement strand
GGCGGCGGTGGCGGGTGCGCTGTGGTGGGGAACTCACGATTGCGAAGCGCCGATCGGACTTATCGGGCCGCTTGAAAAGAAGATTCCTCCGCCGGAGTGGAATGCATACATTGCGTATGTAGCCGCGACGAATGCGGTGCGCGAGTGGCCGGAAGTTGGCGAAACCAGGCCGTCGCAGGAGAGAAAGGCTGCGCTTGTCGCCGCGAACGCCGAGGCGCTTGCGCTGATGCGCGAAGCCTCGACTCGCAGCGTGTGGTGCGATACTGCATTTCGGGAGGATTGCTTGAACGGATTCTTCTCCCCCGGCGACTTCGCCCGAATGCTCCATATGATGCGTTGGGATTTAGAGGCGCAGATTGCGCTTGGGCATCGCACGGAGGCGCTTGATTCCATTCGTGCGATGGCGTCATTTGCCGCGACAATGCGCGGCGGCGCGGAGTCCGTGGTCTGTTGGGAGTTGGCGAATTCGTTGGCCGGGAATGCCATGTGGGGGATAATGGAGTTCGCCAATGCGCCGTGCGCGACCGATGACGACCTTGCGGTGCTCGCCGAGTTTTTGCGTTCTCTCCCGGATGTGCAGTCGCAACGGTATTCGCTTTGCATGGCGGCGCGGCGCGAGACGTTCTGGTGGGGTGAGTTCGCGTTCAGGCAGATTGAAGAGTCCGTGCAGGGCCATTCGATACTGGCACGCTATGTATATCAACCGAATCGAACGAGGCGCCTGTATCACGACTTAGTTCGGCGCGTGTGCGACATGGTGGAGCGCGGCTACGACAAGGAGGCTTGGCAAGGGCTCATGGCAGAGGTCGAATCCATGAATTCCGGCATAAACCGCTGGCTTCCAAACAACAAAGGACGTGAACTTTTGAGTGCGATCTGCCCTGCATGGGATGTTCTAGCCAAGGACGAGGCGAGGAGCGAGTTCTACTCGGCCGCTGCGGAAGTTGTCGTTGCGGCGGAACGCTATCGGCGCAAGAACGGAGTGCGTCCTGAGTCGCTTTCCGCGCTTGTGCCGGAGTTTATGCCTCGTGTGCCGGACGATCCGTTTGGCGCGAACGCCGCGTTGAACTATGATGCCGCACGCGGTATTGTCTGGACCGTTGGTGAGAACGGCGACTTCAACGGCGAGAAAAAGCTTGGCACGGACACCTACGGACGCAACTTCAAATATGTCATTAATCTTGACGGTACGCCGGCATACCAAAATGCGCAATGAGCGGGGATTTGATGTGACGCTCCATGATACTTGGGCCGACTATCTTGCCGCCGCGAAGCCTAAGCGACTGCATTTTCTCTCGACCCATGGCGAAAAGTCGCTCTACGAACGCTACAAGCCGTCGCTCTTTCGAACTTGTAGCGGCGCGGGCGCTCTAAGGGTACGGGAAAATATGGTATAATATCCCGAACATGAGCGAAGGAGTCGGAACAGTCGAACCCAAGACGATTTCCCTGAAGCTGCCCGAGGGCGGCTATCGGCTGGAGACCGGCGGGATTCTGAAGCGGATCGACGTGCGCTACGAGGAGTGCGGCGCGCCGATGCGCGACGACAATGTCGTCTTCATCTGCCATGCGCTGACGGGCGATGCGCATGTGGCCGGGATTCGTCCGGGCGAGGAGCGTCCGAGCGGCTGGTGGGAGAACATGGTCGGTCCGGGGCGCGGAATCGACACGAACAAGTTCCATGTCGTATGTGCGAACGTGCTCGGCGGGTGCAGCGGCACGACGGGTCCGATGTCGATAAATCCCGACACGGGCCACCCGTACGGCTCGACCTTTCCGCAGTACTCGATGTCCGACGCAGTCGATGTCTATCGCATGCTTTTGAGGCAGATCGGCGTCAAGCATCTCGCCGCGCTCATCGGCGGCAGCTATGGCGGAATTCAGGTGATGGACTGGGTCACCCGCTGTCCCGACGAGATGGATCGCGCCGCGATGATCGCGACCAGCGCGAGCCTCAACACCCAGGCGCTTGCGTTCGACGTGGTGGGCCGGGCCGGCATAACGGAAGATCCGGAATGGAACGGCGGCGACTACTACGAAAAGGGCGACGGCCTCGGCCCCAAGAACGGCCTGATGACGGCGAGGCAGCTTGCCCACATAACGTATCTCTCGCGCGAACTGCTGGAGGACAAGTTCCACCGCAAGCTCCAGCAGAGCTTTGTCGACGCTTCGCCCGAGGAGAAGGCCAGGCGCGACCGCGAGTTCAGGACGTATTTCCAGATAGAGAGCTATCTCGCGCACCACGGGCGCAAGTTCCTGCAGCGCTTCGATGCGAACAGCTATCTGCACATAACGCGGTCGATGGATCTCTTCGACGCGGGGGAGCGCTACGGCGGACTGGATGCCGCCTGCGCCAGGGTGAAGGCCAAGTGCCTCGTGGTCTCGTACGAGCGCGACATACTTTTCGCCGAATGGCAGTCCAAGGACATCGCGGAGGCGCTTCTGAGGAACAACAAGCACGTGACCTACTGCCACCTTGAGGCGGGTACCGGGCACGACTCGTTCCTCACGGACATCAAGGACCTTTCGCCGCTTCTGGGCGGCTTCCTGAACGAGCGCAAGCCGAAGGTGATGAAGTGGCAGAAGCGACTGTACCGCAATGTGACGGGCATGGTCAAGCGCAACGCCCGCGTCATCGACATCGGCTGCGGCGACGGATCGCTGCTGAACGTGCTGCGAGACGTAAAGAACGTGCAGGGCGACGGCGTGGACATCGACATAGACCGTTTCAGCGAGGCCGTCGCGGACGGGCACGACTGCTTCTGGGAAGATGCCGACGAGGGGCTTTCGCTCATACCTGACAGGCATTATGACGTCGCGATATGCTCCGACACCCTTCAGGAGGTCAAGAATCCGCGGGGGCTTCTTCACGAGGCGCTGCGGATCGCCGACGAGGCGATAGTGAGCTTTCCGAACTTTGCGGCGTACCGGATACGCCTGACGCTCGGCTTCACCGGGCGGCTGCCCGTTTCGAAGGCATTGCCTTTCAAGTGGTACGATACGCCGAACATCCATTGCGTGACGCTCAAGGATTTCCGCGAACTCTGCAAGGCCGAAGGCATCGACATACTGGAGGTCCGGGCCGAGTCGCGTCATCTGTTCGGCAAGCTGCTGCTGGCGCTCGGGTTCAAGAACCTCGGAGCGAGCCGGATAGTGGCCAGGATAGCACGGCGCAATCCGGCGCCAAACGACTGAACTTTCAACACGAAGGAGACATCCCATGACTTTGCTGCTAGGAACTGACGCCTATTCGCCGTTTCGCCTTGATGCGATAAAGGATTCGATCGCCAAGTTGGATCCCGAACTCGGGCCGGTAGCGATAGACGCCAAGTGGGTGTATGCGCTTCAGGTCGAGGGCGGCGCGGCTTCGCCGGACGAGCTTGCGCGCGCGGCGAGCCTGCTGAATTCCGTCGGTCCCTGCGAGGCGCAGGACGTTCCGCCGGGAGGAGCCGCCTTCTACGTGACGCCGCGAAAGGGAACCATCTCGCCGTGGAGCTCGAAGGCGACGGACATCTTCCGCAACTGCGGGCTGAAGTCGATCAGGCGAGTAGAACGCGGCATACGGTTCGAGGTCTCGAAGCCGCTTTCCGCCAAGGCGTACGCCGCACTCTACGACAAGATGACCGAGGGCGTATACCAGGACATCAGCGATCTTTTCGAGGAGGGCGAGCCCAGGCCCGGGCGCACGTACGATGTGCTGACCAAGGGTGTCGAGGCCATACGAGAGGCCAACGAAGAGATCGGCCTCGCCATCAGCGAACCCGAGATGGAATATCTCGCTAAGAGCTTTGCGTCTGCGGGGCGCAATCCGACGGACACCGAGCTCGTGATGTTCGGGCAGGTCAACTCCGAGCACTGCCGCCACAAGATATTCGGGGCCGAGTTCATAATCGACGGCAAGAAGCAGCCGAAGTCGCTCTTCGAGATGATCAAGAACACGCATGCCAAGAGGCCGCAGGACACCCTCTCGGCATACAAGGACAATTCTGCGGTCGTCGCCGGCTTCGAGACGGAGGTCTTCGCGATCGACCCCAAGACCAACAGGTACGGCTTCAAGAAGGATCAGCTAGACCAGCTGATGAAGGTCGAGACACACAACCACCCGACGGCGATCTCGCCATATCCTGGTGCGGCGACCGGCGTAGGCGGCGAGATCCGCGACGAGGCGGCGACCGGCACGGGTTCGCGCACCGTCGCAGGCATATGCGGCTTCATGGTCTCGAACCTAAGGATTCCCGGCTGCCCGCAGCCTTGGGAGCGCGTGTTCGCCGACTTCCCGACGCGCCTTGCGACACCGCTTCAGATAATGACCGAAGGACCGATAGGCGGCGCGGCGTTCGGCAACGAGTTCGGGCGTCCGCAGCTTTGCGGATTCTTCCGCACGTACGAGGGTGAGATCGCAGGCGAGCTGAGGGGCTACCACAAGCCGATAATGCTTGCGGGCGGGATGGGCGTGATCCGCCGCTCGCAGGTGCAGAAGAAGGACGTGAAGGTCGGTGCGCTGATCGTGCAGATCGGAGGCCCCGCGATGCGGATCGGACTGGGCGGCGGCGCCGCCAGCTCGATGATGACGGGCACGAACTCCGAAGCGCTCGACTTCAACAGCGTGCAGCGCGGCAACGCCGAGATGCAGCGCCGCTGCCAGGGTGTGATCGACGCGTGCAGCTACCTCGGAAAGGCGAACCCGATCCTTTCCGTGCACGATATCGGCGCCGGCGGGCTCTCCAACGGGTGTCCCGAACTGGTCGAGACGACGGGCGGCAGGTTCTCCCTCCGTAAGGTCCACAACGAAGAGAAGTCGATGAATCCGATGGAGATCTGGTGCTGCGAGGCGCAGGAGCGCTATGTGCTTGCGCTCAAGCCCCAGGCCCGCGAGTTCTTCGAGGAGCTTTGCAGAAGGGAGCGTTGCCCTGTCGCATTCATCGGCGTCGCGACAGGCGACGGTCAGCTCGTGCTGGAGGACGAGCACTTCGCCGACAGGCCGATCGACATGGACATAAAGGTCCTGCTCGGCAAGCCGCCCCGGATGGTGCGCAAGGTCAAGCGCGTCAACAAGCGTCATATCCGCACGAACTTCGAGGGTGTGAGGCCGCTCGATGCCTTGACGCGCGTCCTGCACCTGCCTGCGGTCGCCGACAAGACGTTCCTGGTGACGATCACCGACAGGACGGTCACAGGCCGCGTCGCCCGCGACCAGATGGTCGGCAGGTTCCAGCTGCCTGCGGCAGACTGCGCGGTGACGACGATGGGCTACAAGACGTACGAGGGCCAGGCCATGGCTACCGGAGAGCGCACGCCGATTGCGCTTCTCGACGGACCTGCTTCCGGCAGGATGGCCGTCGCCGAGGCGATAACGAACATTGCGGCGGCGGACGTAGGCGACATTTCGCAGATCAGGCTCTCCGCCAACTGGATGGCGCCGTGCGGCGAGCCGGGCGAAGACGCGATCCTTTACGATACGGTAAAGGAAGTGGGCCTCAACTTCTGCCCGAAGCTTGGCGTCTCGATACCTGTCGGCAAGGACAGCTGCTCGATGCACACCACATGGCAGGACTCCAAGGGTGAGACGCAGACGCAGGTCGCTCCGCTTTCGCTGGTGGTCTCCAGCTTCGCGCCAGTGAAGGACGTCAGGCTTACCCTTACGCCCGACCTGAAGCCAGATGCGAAGGACGAGGTGTCCTGCCTGGTGTACGTGAACCTCGGCAGGCCAGGGGAGTTTCCGCTCGGGGCGACGGCCCTATCGCAGGTCTACGGGCAGCTGGGCGACACGCATGCGGACGCCGATCCCGCGACATTGAAGCGCTTCTTCAACGCGATGCAGAAGATCGTCAAGGGCGGACTGGCCCGCGCGTACCACGACCGCAGCGACGGCGGGCTTGCTGTGACGCTCGCCGAGATGGCGATCACCGGAGGGCGCGGAATAATCGCGAAGCTTCCTGACGGCGATGCGCTTGAGCAGCTTTTCAACGAGCAGCCGGGGGCCGTTCTGCAGGTGACCGACAGCCTGAAGGCGGAGCCCGGCAAGACAAGGCTCGCCGAGGTGATGAAGATATTCAAAGCGGCGCGGATTGACGCCTGCATCGTCGGCGCGGCGACACAGAGCTCCAGGGACTTCCGCCTGTATGTAGGCGAGCGGCTTGCGGTCTCCACGGACCTGACTTATCTGCGGCGCGCGTGGAGCGAAACGACATACCGCATGCAGGCGCTGCGCGACAATCCGGTGACTGCGAAGGAGGAGTACGACAACGGACTCGACGAGCTGGATCCCGGACTTTCCTTCAGCCTGACGTACGACCCCGACGCAAAACCGCCAAAGAAGGTCAAGGCGTCCGAGAGACCTAAGATGTGCATCCTGCGCGAACAGGGGGTCAACGGGCATATCGAGATGGCGGCGGCGTTTTCGCTCGCCGGATTCGACTGCCAGGATGTTCACATGTCCGATCTGATATCCGGCAATGTCGATCTCAAGGACTTCAGCGGCCTCGTAGCCTGCGGCGGCTTCAGCTACGGCGATGTGCTGGGGGCGGGCTCCGGCTGGGCGCGCTCCATACTATACAACGCCAAGCTCAAGACGATGTTCCGGAAGTTCTTCCACAGAAAGGATACGTTCTCGCTTGGAGTCTGCAACGGATGCCAGATGCTTTCGCAGCTAAAGGACATTATTCCCGGCGCGGAGCTGTGGCCAAAGTTCGTCAAGAACCTCTCGGAGCAGTTCGAGGCAAGATATGCGACCATAGAGATCGAGCCGTCGCCGTCCATATTCTTCAAGGGTATGGAGGGATCCCGTCTGCCGATCGCCGTGGCGCACGGAGAAGGCAGGGTCTGGACTGAGGGCTATGCGCCTTCGATCTGCGCGGCGCACTATGTCGACGGACGCGGCAACGCCACTACGCGCTATCCCTACAATCCGAACGGTTCGATAGGCGGGCAGACTGCGTTCACAAGCGCGGACGGGCGGGCGACCATTCTGATGCCGCACCCCGAACGCGGCTTCAGGGCGTGCCAGCTCAGCTACAACCCGGGCGTGTTCAAGGTCAACGGGCCGTGGATGCGGATGTTCGAGAACGCATACCGCTTTGCAACCGGGGGTTGAGTCCCGTTTGCCAGCGCGACATCGTATTTGGTATACTGAATCCAACAGTTCACAAGGAGTGGCAAAAACATGAAAGCCATAGCAAAGGTTGCGCCCCAGAAGGGCGTTGAGTTGGTTGAGAAGCCTATGCCTGAAATGGGCATCAACGACGTTCTCATTAAGATCAAGAAGACGGCGATCTGCGGTACGGATGTACACATCTACGAGTGGAACTCCTGGGCGCAGGAGGAGATCAAGCCGCCACTTACCATCGGCCACGAGTATGTCGGCGAGGTCGTGGATGTCGGTTCGAACGTCAAGAGCGTCAAGGTCGGCGAGCGCGTCAGCGGCGAAGGCCATATCGTGTGCGGCCACTGCCGCAACTGCCGCGCCGGTCAGCGCCACCTCTGCCGCGAGACGAAGGGCGTGGGCGTGAACCGTGACGGTGCTTTCGCAGAGTATCTTTGCATCCCCGAGTCGAATGTCTGGCACTGCGATCCTTCGATCAGCGACGAGCTGTATTCGATCTTCGATCCGTTCGGCAACGCGACGCATACGGCGCTCAGCTTCAACATGGTGGGCGAGGACGTCCTCATCACCGGCGCTGGCCCGATCGGCATCATGGCCGCCGGAATCTCCAAGTATGTCGGCGCGCGCAACGTCGTAGTGGTCGATGTGAACGACTACCGCCTTGGCCTCGCCAAGCAGCTCGGCGCGACCCGCACGGTCAACGCCAAGAACGAGAGGCTTGAGGATGTGATGAAGGAGCTCGGCATGGTCGAGGGCTTCGATGTCGGCCTTGAGATGAGCGGCGCGGCGCCCTGCCTCAACCAGATGATCGAGACGATGAACACCGGCGGACGCATCGCGCTTCTGGGCATCCATGGTCCTGAGACTAAGGTCAACTGGAACCACATCGTCTGGAAGGGCCTCAAGATCAAGGGCATCTACGGGCGCGAGATGTTCGAGACGTGGTACAAGATGGGCGCCATGATCCAGGGCGGCCTCAACATCGCGCCGGTCATCACCCACCGCTTCAAGTACACCGACTACGAGAAGGGCTTCGAGGCCATGATCAGCGGCAAGTCGGGCAAGGTGATTCTTGATTGGGAATAAGGAAGAAAGGATTCCACAAATGTACGGAAAGTTCCAGGCGCATCTGCAGGAGACGATCGCCGACCTGAAGGCGAAGAGCCTCTACAAGAACGAGAAGATCATCGCTACCCCGCAGGGCGCTAACGTCGTCCTCGAGAACGGCACGAAGCTTCTCAACATGTGCGCGAACAACTACCTCGGCCTCGCGAACCATCCCGAGATCATCGAGGCTTCGCGCGAAGCGACGGCAAAGTACGGCTACGGTATGGGCTCCGTCCGCTTCATCTGCGGAACGGACAGCCTTCACAAGCAGCTTGAACGCACCGTCGCCGACTTCACCAAGACCGACGACTGCATTCTCTTCGGCTCTTGCTTCGACGCGAACGGCGGCGTCTTCGAGGCGCTGCTCGGGCCGGAGGACGCGATCATATCCGACGCCCTGAACCACGCTTCGATCATCGATGGCGTGAGGCTCTGCAAGGCGAAGCGCTTCCGCTATGCGAACGGTGACATGGCCGACCTCGAAACGCAGCTCAAGGCGGCGGACGAGGCAGGCGCGCGCTTCAAGCTGATCGTCACGGACGGCGTGTTCTCGATGGACGGCATCATCGCGCCCTTGAAGGAGATCTGCGATCTCGCCGACAAGTACGAGGCCCTCGTCATGGTTGACGATTCGCATGCCGTCGGCGTGCTCGGCGCGACTGGCGCGGGTTCGGTCGAGGATTGCGGCGTCACCGGTCGCGTGGACATCATCACCGGCACGTTCGGCAAGGCTCTCGGCGGTGCGTCGGGCGGCTATGTCGCGGCCCGTCAGGAGATCGTTGACATCCTGCGCCAGAAGGCGAGGCCCTACCTCTTCTCGAACGCCGTCCCGCCGCCGGTTGCTGCGGCCTCGATCAAGGCCATCGAGCTCGTGAGGACGCGTCCTGAGCTTCGCGCCCAGCTGAACGCCAACGCCAAGCAGTTCCGTGAAGGCATGAGCAAGCTTGGCTTCGATCTCGTGCCGGGCCACCACCCGATCGTCCCCGTGATGCTCGGCGATGCCGTGGTCGCGGTGAAGATGAGCGAGAACCTCTACAAGAACGGTGTCTACGCGACGGCGTTCTTCTATCCCGTGGTTCCTATGGGCAAGGCCCGCATCCGCACCCAGATGTCCGCCGCGCATACTGCCGAGGACATCGAATTCGCGATTCAGGCGTTCGCCAAGAGCCGTTAAGCGCTAGGCCATGTAACGGCAGCAGTCTCGCCGCTCACCACAGGATCGGTTCCTGTCCGTGGGCGGCGAGATAGTCATTGCACTTCTTGAAGTGTCCGCAGCCGAAGAAGCCGCGATGGGCCGAAAGCGGGGAAGGGTGGGCGCATTCAAGCACGAGATTCCGGCGCCTGTCGACGAAACCGGCCTTGCGCTGCGCGTATGAGCCCCAGAGAAGATACACTATGCCTTCGCGCCGCGTCGCAAGTTCGCGGATAACAGCGTCGGTGAAGCGCTCCCATCCCTTGCCTTGGTGCGAGCCGGCCATGTTCGCTCCGCCTGAGACGGTAAGCGTCGCATTCAGAAGCAATACGCCCTGGTCTGCCCAATGCGAAAGGTCGCCGCTTCTGCCGAGAAACGGCTTGTTGTATTCGCTTTCGAGCTCTTTGTATATGTTTATGAGAGACGGCGGCAGCTCAACTCCGACGCGAACCGAGAAGCAGAGTCCGTGCGCCTGGTTCGGGTTGTGGTAGGGGTCCTGCCCGATTATGACGACCTTGACCTTGTCGAACGGAGTGCGGTTGAACGCCTCGAAAATGAACCTTCCGGGAGGATATACCACGCCGCTCCGATAGGCGCTTTTGACGAATGTCGCCAGCCTTGCGAAATATTCGCTTTCGAATTCCCCGGCCAGCACGGACTTCCACGACTCTTCGATTTTTACATCCATGCCACTAGTATACCATAATTGTGCAATGGTGGAGGTGAGGGGAGTCGAACCCCTGTCCGAAACAGCTCCAGTCAAACTTCTACGCGTGTATTGCGCCATTGATCTCGGACGCGGTACGCCGACGCACGGGCTTATCCTCGTCCATCCGCTCGATTCGGCTCCTTCAGGCGGGCGAGCGGAGCTCCCCTGAACGAGGCCTGCTGTATGATGTCTTGCCGCTCAGCAGACGTCGGCGGTTCGACATGGCGGCCATTACTTAGGCGGCCAGAGCATAATCGCTGTTCGCAATTATAGTTTGTTCCCGTTTTTTAACGTGGCCAACGAGAATCCACGACGCGCAATCTGGCCTCGGCATATTCCGTCGAAACCGGATCACCCCCATTGGGCTTTGCGCATAGTATACCATAATTTGGTATAATACGCGCATGCGAATTGCATTCATGAGCGACATCCACGGTGTGCCCTCGGCGCTTGAGGCAGCGCTCGCCTCTGCCGATGTGCTGGGCTTCGACCGCCTCGTCCTTCTGGGCGATCTGCTTTACCATGGCCCGCGCAATGGAGTTCCTAGCTTCTACGATCCGGTAAAGGTCGCCTCGATGCTAAACGCCCGCAAGGACAAGATAGTCGCGGTGCGCGGCAACTGCGATGCCGAGGTAGACCAGATGATGTTCGAGTTTCCCATGATGGCCGATTATGCCGTGCTTGAGGCGGGACGCGAGACGTTCTTCCTGACGCATGGCCATCTTTGGAACGAGTGGCGCCTGCCGCCTCTTGGCATGGGGTCTGTGCTTGCCCACGGGCACACGCACATTCCCGAACTAAAGAAGCTCGAATGCGGGATAACAGTCTTCAACCCGGGCTCGGTGTCATTGCCCAAGGGCGGCAGCAACCGCAGTTTCGGATATTTCGACGGAGAGAAAATAAGGCATTGCACAATATGAGCGATGGATGCACACACGACTGCTCGACCTGCGGCAAGAGCTGCGGCGAGCGCAAGGCTGATTTCGATTTCTCGGCGAAACTGAACGCCGCATCCAGGGTCGGGAGCGTTGTCGCAGTTGCGAGCGGAAAGGGCGGCGTTGGCAAGAGCTTCGTCACTACAATGCTCGCGGTTGCCGCGATGCGCGAAGGGAAGAAGGTCGGCATACTCGACGCCGACATTACAGGACCTTCGATTCCGAAGGCGTTCGGACTGGCCGGTGGAACCTTCAAAAGCGACGACGGCATAGAGCCTTCAATGTCCAATGGCGGTATAAAGGTCATTTCGCTCAACATGCTGGTCAACGATCCATCAGATCCTGTGGTCTGGCGCGGACCGGTGATAGCGGGGCTTGTCAAGCAGTTCTGGACGGATGTGCATTGGGGCGAACTCGATGTCATGTTCGTAGACATGCCGCCGGGAACGGGCGATGTGCCGCTGACGGTCTTCCAGTCGCTGCCGGTGGATGGCGTGGTTGTCGTTTCGTCCCCTCAAGAGCTTGTCGAGATGATCGTTTCGAAATCGGTCAAGATGGCCGGCATGATGAAAAAGAAGGTTGTCGGTCTTGTCGAGAACATGAGTTACATCAAGTGCCCCGATTGCGGCAAGACGATAGAGCCGTTCGGTGCGTCAAAGGTGGATGAACTGGCAAGGAAGTTCGGCATACCAGCCACGCTGCGGCTGCCGATCGACCCTGCATTCGCGGCTTCGATAGACGCTGGAGCGGCGGAGCTTATGGAGATTCCGGAGTTCGAGGATTTCGCGTCCAAGGTTTTGGCATAATTAAGGCGACAGAAAGATGTACATTGCGTGTCTAGATTTGGAAGGGGTATTGGTTCCCGAGATATGGATTGCGTTTGCGGACAAGGTCGGCATATCGGATTTTCGCCGGACAACCCGCGACGAGCCTGACTATGACAGGCTTATGCGCTATCGCATCGACCTTTTGGCCAAGCATGGCTTCAAACTCGATGCGATAACAGATGTGATATCCCAGATACGTCCGCTGATCGGTGCGGAGGAGTTTCTCGATCGTCTCCGCGAAAAGACGCAGGTGCTGATACTTTCGGACACCTTCGAGCAGTTCGGCCGTCCGCTCATGAAGAAGCTGAACTGGCCCACGTTGTTCTGCAACTCGCTTGAGGTTACGCCAGATGGCCGGGTCGTCGGCTACAAGATGCGTTGCCCGCAGTCGAAGCTCACCACCGTAAAGGCCTTGCAGAGTTGCGGCTTCGAGACGATCGCGGCAGGAGACAGCTTCAACGATCTGGGCATGATACGCGGCTCCAAGGCGGGTTTTCTCTTCCGTTCAACGGACGAGATAAAGACGGCGAACCCTGATCTCCAGGCGTTCGAGACGTATGATGATCTGGCGAACGCCATTTTTTCGGTGATCAAGTAGCGGAAACTCAGGAGAACCGGCAATGAACAGAGATATAGTTTGCATAGGCGCGGGATATATCGGCGGGCCCACGATGGCCGTTATTGCGAAGATGAATCCCGGGCGCAAGGTGATTGTGGTCGATGTCAACAAGGACCGTATCGCAGCGTGGAACTCTGAAGACTATTCCCTGCCGATCTATGAGCCGGGGCTTGTGGATGTCATAAAGGAAGTCCGCGGCAAGAACCTGTTCTTCTCGACCGACATTGAGGGCTCGGTAAAGGCGTGCGACATAATATTTGTAGGCGTAAACACTCCGACCAAGATGTTTGGACGCGGGGCGGGACGTGCCAGCGACCTTCAGTTCTGGGAGGCGACTGCGCGTGAGATAAAGGGCTTTGCCGAGGGTGACAAGATAGTAGTGGAGAAGTCCACGCTGCCCGTATGCACTGCGGCGGCGATGGAATCCATATTGAACGACCACGCCGAGCATCGCTTCACGGTGCTCTCGAACCCCGAGTTCCTTGCAGAGGGAACCGCCGTAAAGGATCTTCTGGAGCCTGACCGCGTGCTGATAGGCGGGCCGCAGGACGAAGCCGGTCTTGCTGCGATAGAGGAAGTTGTGGATATATACGCCGCGTGGGTGCCGCGCGAGAGGATACTTACGACCAATGTCTGGTCGGCGGAACTTACGAAGCTCGCGGCGAACGCATTCCTTGCGCAACGCGTAAGCTCGATCAATGCAATAGCGGGGCTTTGCGAGGCGACAGGCGCCGATGTGGACGAGGTCGCCCGTGTCATGGGAGCCGACCACAGAATAGGTCCGAAGTTCCTCAAGGCCGGACCTGGCTTCGGCGGAAGCTGCTTCAAGAAGGATGTTCTCAACCTGGTGTATCTCTGCGAGTCGTTTGGACTGCACACGGCGGCCGAATATTGGGCCGGAGTCATAAGGATGAACGAACACCAGCAGGAGCGCATCGTGTCAAGGCTCTTCAAGGCGATGTTCAACACGCTCGCAAACAAGAAGATCGCCCTTTTCGGCTTTGCGTTCAAGGCCGATACCGGAGATACGCGCGAGACTCCGTCAGGTACGGTTGCCCGGCTTCTCAGCGAAGAACATGTGCGGCTCGTGATCACCGACCCCAAGGCCCTGCCGAACGCGAGGAAGGATCTTGCGGACATAGTCGGAGACGATTCTCGTCTCGCCTTCGAGGAAGATCCCTACAAGGCGGCGGAAGATGCGGATGCGGTGCTTCTCATGACGGATTGGCACCAGTATCCGTCTCTTGACTGGAAGCGCATCTACGACTCGATGCGTAAGCCAGCCCTTGTCTTCGATACACGCAACTGCCTTGATTGCAACGCATTGAAGGGCCTCGGATTCAGGCTGCTCAACGTCGGCAAGTGATGTCAGCCGTCCGTGCGATAGTTTCTCTCGGCTCGAATGTCGAGCCAAGGGAGGAGAACCTGCAGAGGGCTCTTGACCTGCTTTGCGAAATGCCGGAGACAAGGCTCGTTTCCGCCAGCCCCGTCGAGGAGACGGACCCTGTGGACGTGCCCGTCGAGTTTGCTTCAATGAAGTTCTTGAACCAGGTGGTCGTGCTTGAGACATCGCTGGATGTCCATGACTTTTCGCGCCGCATGCATGAGATTGAAGATAGGCTCGGACGTGTGCGCACGGTAAGGAACGGTCCCAGGACCATTGATATAGACCTTATAGATTTCGACGGGTTGCGTCTTGACGAACCGGATCTTACCCTGCCCCATCCCCGGGCCGGCATGCGTGATTTCGTCATGCGTCCGCTCGCAAAACTCGGCATACGCAAGCTCCCGGGAGCTCCGAGCGGCTTTGCGCTGCTGCCGTTCCTCGTTTTTGCCTTATTCTATGTCGGGCTTTCGCTTTGGGCGGGGCACCTGGGCTTCGAGATGCCGTGGTACAAGGTCTCCATGCCTGTCGCTTTTCTGGTCGCATCGGCGACATCCTTGCTGATAGGGCGACGCAGGCTAGAGGAGAAGATCGAGATCTATGCTCGCGGAATGGGCGATTCAAACATAATGATGATGTGCCTGATCTTCATTCTGGCCGGAGCATTCGCGACCATAGCGAAGGGTTCCGGCGCGGTGGATGCCGCAGTGACCATCGCCCAGGCGCTTGTTCCCGCCAGGTTGATGGTTGCGGGGGTGTTCCTGGTGTCTTGCCTGATAGCTCTGGCCATAGGCACGTCTTGCGGCACGATTGCGGCCGTCACTCCTATAGCATTGGGATTTGCCGTGCCTTTGCAACTTGATCCCGCCCTGCTTGTCGGGGCTGTGATAGGCGGTTCCATGTTCGGAGACAACCTTTCCATGATATCCGATACGACGATCGCGGCCACGCGCACGCAAGGCGTAGGCATGAAGGACAAGTTCCTTGCGAACGGGCTTATCGCTTCGCCAGCCGCACTAGTCGCCCTTTTCCTCTATGCAGTGAGCGGCTCCGCGGCAGGTGAGGTCGAGATTCCCTTGATCGTCTGGCAGGACGTCGTGCTGATTCTTCCGTATGTGCTGGTTCTCGCCCTTGCGATTGCCGGATTCAATGTCATGGCCCTGCTTTTTTCCGGAACGGTGCTCTCTGCCGTAATAGGAGGGGCGTTGGGGAGGTTCTCGTTCTTTGATGCGATGGACCTCCTGGGCAAAGGCACTGTGGGAATGGGCGAGACCCTTATTGTCGCATTGCTGGCCGGGGGACTCTTCAGGTCGGTCCAGTCGAATGGCGGCGTGCGCTGGATCACCGATCGCATTTCGTGCGTGATACGGGGGGCCCACACGTGCGAATTCGGGGTTTTTCTTCTTGTTGCGGCGGTAAACTGTTTTACGGCAAACAATACGGTCGCGATCGTAATTGCCGGGCCTGTCGCCAAGGAGTGCGCGGCGAGGTTCGGCGCGAGTCCGGTACGCATAGCATCCGTCCTAGATACGGCTTCGTGCGTTGTCCAGGGCTTGATTCCGTACGGGGCCCAGATACTTATTGCGATGGGTGTCGCGAAGGGGCTCGGAATCGGAATTGATTCGTTCTCGCTCGTGAAATGCCTCTACTACCAGCCGCTTCTAGCGATTTCGGTCTTTGCTTCCATGGCTATTTCCGGACGCCGCAGGCGCTGAAATTTACCCCCTTGCGCAAGGCGGACGATTTTTGGTATACTATCCACTCATTCGACCACTCAAAAGAGTAAACACAACAATGAAAGTACGTAGTTCCGTTCGTCGCATATGCGAGAACTGCCGCATTATCCGCCGCAAGGGGATCGTGCGCGTGATCTGCACAAACCCGCGCCACAAGCAGCGCCAGGGTTAACAAAAACAAGAGGTAGAAACAACTATGCCAAGAATGATGGGTGTGGATGTTCCCGGCAAGAAGCATATTCGCTATGCTCTGCGCTATATCCACGGTATCGGGCCGAAACGCGCTGATGACGTTTTGGCGGCTTGCAAGGTCGACCCCATGAAGAAGGCCGACGACGTCACGCAGGATGAAATCCACGCGATCACGACGTACATTCAGGATCATTTCCGCGTCGAGGGCGACCTCCGCCGCGAAGTTTCGCAGAACATCCGCCGTCTGATCCAGATCGGGTCCTACCGCGGTCTCCGTCACAAGAAGGGGCTTCCCGTGCGCGGACAGCGCACCAAGACGAACGCCCGTACCCGCAAGGGCGGCAAGCGCGTCTCGATAGCGATGCCCAAGCAGGCCGGTCGCTGAGGAGTTTAAGCAATGAGCGAAGAAGTCAAGAAAGAAGAGGCCCCTGTGGCGGCTCCTGCCGCTGACGCCGCGACACCCGCGGCAGAGGGCGAAGCCGCTGCCAAGAAGCGTCCCGGCAAGTCGATTCCCGCCGGTATCGCGTTCATCCGCAGCACGTTCAACAACACTCAGGTTTCGATCGCCGACGCGCGCGGCGGCGTGATCTCCTGGAGCTCGGCCGGCAAGGCGGGTTTCAAGGGCAGCCGCAAGTCCACCGCGTTCGCCGCGACAATGGTTGCGCAGGATGCGGCCCGTGTCGCTGTCGCGAAGGGCATGCACGAGTGCGAGGTCAGGATGCAGGGCGCAGGCGCCGGCCGCGAAAGCGCGGTTCGTGCGATTCAGGCCGCGGGCATCCGCGTCACCCAGATCACAGATACGACGCCCGTTCCTCACAACGGTTGCCGTGCACGTAAGCGCAGGAGGGTCTAACAATGGGTCATTTCACAGGTCCGCGCAGCAAGATTGCGCGTCGTTTCGGCGAGCCCGTGTTCGGGCCCGACAAGGTTCTCGAGAAGCGTCCCTACGCTCCCGGTCAGCATGGTGCGAACAAGCGTCGCAAGAAAATGTCCGAATATGGCGTTCAGCTTCGCGAGAAGCAGAAGGCCAAGGCGATTTACGGCATGCGCGAGAAGCAGTTCCGCCTGTTCTTCGAGCGCGCCAAGTCCAAGGAGGGCGTGACCGGCGATGCTATGCTCGCGATGTGCGAGACCCGTCTTGACAACGTCGTCTTCCGTCTCGGCTTCTCGCCGACCCGCGCAGGCGCCCGTCAGCTCGTCACGCACCGCCACGTCACCGTCAACGGCAAGGTCTGCGGCATCCCGTCGTACATCGTCCGTCCCAACGACGTCGTGTCGATTCGCGAGAGAGACCGCGATATGATTGCGGTCGTCGATTCCCTCAAGCAGCACAAGTCGCCCGTGGTGACCTGGCTCGCATGGGATGAGGCGACGATGCAGGGTACCCTCATCAGCGTTCCAGAGCGCGCCGAGATACCCGAGAGCATCGACATGCAGCTCATCGTCGAGTTCTTCTCGCGCTAAGCCCCGGCCAGATCGCCGGAAAACCATTAATTTCCATTGGAGGTAACATATGCCTATCCGCTTGAGCCGGTTCGAAATGCCGAAGGGCGTCCAGAAGGACGAGACCACGGCGACTGCGACGTACACCCGTTTCGTCGCCGAACCTTTCGAGATCGGCTATGCCCGTACAATCGGCAACTCGCTTCGTCGCGTTCTTCTCTCTTCCATTGAGGGCGCGGCGATCTCGTCCGTGAAGATCAGGGGCGTCAACCACGAGTTTTCGACGATAAAGGGTTGCACGGAGGATGTGACCGACATCATCCTTAACCTTAAGCGCGTATTGCTGAAGACCTATTCCCGCGATGCGCAGACGATCTCCTTGAAGGCTCAAGGGCCTTGCACGGTGACCGCCGGCGACTTCGCCGCCGCGAACAACATTCAGGTGCTGAATCCCCGTCAGGAAATCTGCACGCTTGACGTTGACGGTTCGCTTGACATGGAGTGCGAGGTTCGTACCGGACGCGGCTTCTGCCTTGCCGACGGCAACAAGAGGCCCGACCAGGAGATCGGTCGCATCGCAATCGACTCCATCTTCTCGCCTGTCACCCGTGTGAACTTCCTTGTGGAGAACACGCGCGTCGGGCAGCGTACGGACTACGAGAAGCTCGTTCTTGACATCTGGACAGACGGTCGCATTGCGCCCGACGAGGCTCTCAAGACGGCCGCCGCCGTGCTCAGGCGCCACATCGACGTGTTTGTCGACTATGGTGGCGATGACGGTACCCTCGAGTTTGAGGACACCGACAAGAAGGATGTCGACGAGCGCGAGCGCCTCAGGAAGCTCCTCAACATGTCCGTCAACGAGATCGAGCTGAGCGTTCGCGCGGCCAACTGCCTCAACAACGCCAACATATCGACGGTCGGCGAGCTGGCTTCGAAGACCGAGGCCGACATGCTCAAGTACCGCAACTTCGGCAAGAAGTCACTAACGGAGATAAAGGCGAAGCTGATCCAGCTGGGTCTTTCGCTCGGCTACAAATTCGATGCCGACCTCCTGGAATCGAAGAAATAAGGAATTGCACCCATGCGTCATCAGAGAGTAGTAAAGAAGTTCGGGCGCTCCACCGCCCATCGCGCGATGCTCATGAAGGGCCTCGTGACGAACCTCATCCTCGCGGAGTCGATAAAGACGACGCTGCCCAAGGCCAAGCAGGCGCGCAAGGACGCCGACAAGATCGTGACGATCGCCAAGAAGGGCGACCTCGCGGCCCGTCGTCTTGCCGCGAGCCGCCTTCTGGAGCCCAAGGCCGTGCAGAAGCTTTTCGACAAGGTCGCCCCGGCCATGAAGGATCGCAAGGGCGGCTATACGCGCATCGTCAAGCTCGGCGCCCGCAAGGGCGACGCGGCGGAGATGTGCGTTCTCCAGTGGACCTACGTCGGCGAGACTGTTCAGTCTCCCGCCGCTGAAGAGCCTTCGAAGGAGGTGAAATAATGGCTATCGTGCTCAAGCTCAAGAAGGGCGAGTCGGTCGAACGCGGACTCAAGCGCATGAAGAAGATTCTCGACAAGGAGGGTCTTCTGAAGACGATCCGCGACCAGCGCTACTTCGAGAAGCCGTGCGTCAAGGCGCGCAAGAAATCCCAGCGCGCCCGCATCCGCAACAGGTCGCGTCGCGGCCGCATGGAACTCAACTAGTTTCTGTTGCTTGATGAAGATAGTGGGGAGTTGGCGCGGCCTGTCGGTTGCGCCAACTTTCCAAAACAAAAGGCTTATTGCCCCTATTGACAAGCGAGGGTAATTTTCGGTAAAATATACGCCAATCATGGACGGACTGTATACTAGAATAGCGGTAGTTGCATTTTCGGCTGCGGCAATGTGCGTTGCCGCAAGCGGGTGCCGCACTATAGAGAAGTTCTTTGCCCCTGATGATCCGATTGATGCGGCCGCCGTAGCGAAGTATTGGGATGGGCCAAGAATCGGGCCTGGCATGGTGCTTGAGATACAGGTAGGCTCTGCCACTACGGCGCCCAAGGAGATGGGTGTTCTTGTCGATCAGAACGGAGAAATCACGCTGCCCTATCTTCTGCAGCAGCCTGTCGCATGCGACGGCCTTGGTCTCGAGGCGTTGAAGCAGAAGCTTGTCAAGGAGTATTCCGTATACATACGCCAGCCCCAGGTCACAGTTACGTTCGGCAGATACGATGAGCGTAGCGGTGTGAGTCCGTGGGGAACGGTTACCGTGCTTGGCGAGGTGGGCAACCCTGGTCCGGTAAATATGCCGGCCACGATGGATATGACGGTTACCAAGGTTCTGCAGGTCGCCGGTGGCGTCAAGCCTTTCGCCAACAAGTCGAGAATCATAGTTACGCGGTGCGACAAGGACGGCAACCAGACGCGTACCCGGGTCGATCTTCACGAGATTGGCGAGGATGGCCGGTTTGACAAGGATATGATTTTGAAGGCCGGAGATGTCATCTACGTCCCGGAAACTTGGTACTAAAGACCCAATTTGGAGGTAATGCAAAATGAGTAGACTGACACAATGCGTCGCAATGGCCGCCATGCTGCTGGCCTCTGCGTCGTTTGCACAGGAGGGCGAGGCGAAGGCCCTTCCACTCGCCGAGGCGCGTTCCGGCATTGGCGAGGCGATTCAGGATCCCGCTGCGCTTACTGCGACCATGAAGCAGCTGTCGCCAGAGGATCAGACTGCGTTCGTCGCAGCCGTCAACGAGGCGATCTCCAAGATGGCCGGTTCCAACGAGGCAAAGGCTGCCGACGCGCTTAATGCGAACAAGGCCCTGCTCAAGGGAGCTGCTCCCGGCAACACTGCCAACATCCTGGCTGAAATCTTTGCGACCGCTCCGGTTGAGACGCTTGGTTTGATAAGCGAGTCGTTCGCGGCTGATCTGTTCAATCGCGATGCAGATCCTTCCCGCACATACAGTGATGAAGATTTTGCCGCGATTGCCAAGGCGATGCTGCAGAAGATTGCCGATCGTACATCTTCAAGCGACGACGGCGGCGTCCGCAGCGCATTCGGAATGATGATGATGATAAACGCGTCCAACGGGTCGCCGGCGAACTTGGCTGATTCGTTGGCCGATGCATTGCCGCCCGAGGTTCGCGAAGTCGCGAAGAGCGAGTGGGTGCCTGCGGCCACAGGCGAAGAGAAGAGCTATGACAGCATGATAGCGTATTCGTCGGAGACCACAGCCACTTCCGAACCGAATACCGCCGTTGCTCTGCAGCTCGCCGGCCCCCAGATGCTTGATGCAATGTTGGCTGACGTCGCCGCTGGCGTTATAATGAACAATGAGGCTGCGACACCGATAGTCGACCAGGCCTTCGGCCGGTTTGGCGAAAATGTAATCAACGCGACAGATACCGGTACAGGCGCGTTCATAGCAGATACGGATGTCGAGGTCAACCAGCAGCCCGATCCGTCGGTTCCGTACAATCCGGGTCCGTATCCTGGGCAAGAGCTGTAATTTCCATACTGTTTCTGAGGAAGTCAAGATGAAAAACACAATTATTGTAGCGGCGCTTGCTATCGCCGCCACAGCAAACGCCGAGATTATGGACCGTCCGGCGGGCTTTAAGATCGGTCAGCGCATGACTGTCAATCCGTATGTCGGTCTGACATATACGTACGACTCGAATGTCAGGTCGGGGGTTCGCAAGGCCAGCGGCTCCTCTTGGGGTATCAATCCTGGATTCACCGCCGAGTACAAGGCCGACAACTGGAAGCTGAGAGGTGGTGCATACTACCAGTATCACGCCTACTCGAAGAATTCGAATAACCTCAATCAGCACAGCTATGGTGAGAATCTTGCCTACGACTGGGCGAATTCCAGCTCCGACGAGCAGGGCTGGTCTTTGACGTTGCGCGAGAGCTTCCAGCAGATATCGCAGGATGACGATATGACGAACGATGGCGGGCGCGGCATGGGGCGCGACCGCAGGCAGTTCCAGTTTGCCGGTGCTGTGCAGCGTCGCATCACCGAGCGCTTGCATGCCGATGTGGAATCGACCTACTACTTCCTCGACTATGACAACAGCTCAAACAGCTACGCTCCCATGTACGGATGGCGTCGTTGGACGGTCGGCGGTCAGATCGGCTATGCCGCCTCAAGGTGGACCGACTTCCTCCTCGCGGGTAGCTATCAGGGCTATACGCAAGACAACGACAACGAACGCTTGCTGAATGGTGCAACCACTGAGACTGGGCCTAGGCGCAACGGTACGTATACGTCAAACTCCAAGGGTTGGACGGTTCAGGCCGGTATCGGTACCCATGCGACAGAGCGCATCAGCTACCGTCTGACCGGCGGCTGGAGCCATTTCGACTATGCTGGTGGCGCACATAAGGCCAATGGCTTCTCGTATCAGGCCGCTTCAAGCTGGCAAATGACCGACCGTTGGACGATGATGCTCCTTGCGTCGAGCTACTACCAGCCGTCCGAGCAATCCTACGGTGGTGTAACCCGTGTTAACGCCATCAGCTGGGGCGTCGGACATGCGATGATCCGCGGCAAGCTGAACAGCACGTTCGACTTGAACTACCGTAACGAGTCCCGCGACTACTCCGAGTATCGCGGCAGCGAATACGATCAGGACATACTTACCGCCCGTATCGGGTTGAACTACACGATAAACCGCTTTGTCTCTGCTTTCACAAGCCTTGAGTACCAGATAGACTGGATTGACGGTAACGCCTACAGGGCCTCATACGACTACGACCGTTGGCGTTGGACGGTTGGTATGCGTCTGACTTACTAACGTGTTGACGTTCGTTTCCAAGTACGCTACGGCGGCGCATCTCGCTTTACTGACGGTTGCGCCGCTCTTCCTATTCCCCTTTTGCGGCGAAGGCGAGATTGCAAAGGTCCTATTTTGGCTTTCGCTTCTGGTGGCGTCATGGGTTGTGATGGAACCTTCGCCAATCGGCGACGAGTATCCTCACGACGCCAGAAGGAGATTCGCCGCCGAGGTTGTTAAAGACCCGCTCTTCTGGTTTTCCGTTGTTCTCGTTGTGTTTGCATTTGTACGATCCGTCAACGGCGGCGTAAGGCTGGCTTATGACGCGGAAGCCGTCGAGTGGTCGTTGCGGAATCCTGCTGTGGGGGTCCTGCCTGGTTGTGTGGACGGGGCCGGAATTCTGCCCTTTGCCGCGTGTGTTGCGCTGTTGGTGGGGCTGCAAGGCTTTAGGCACTCCATAGACGGCGGTGCCTCAGTCGCCTATCTGGTCGCAGCTTCCATATTCGCCGGAATTTCCGCGATTGTTGCCGTTTGCGCGTTTGCATTCGGCAACCAGTCTGTTGCATCGCTAGTCAAGTGCGAATATCTGAATCCGACTTTTATCGGTACCGCATATGGTGTGCATCTGGCCGGTGGCCTGGTCGCATTGTTCTGTTGCGTAGAGCGACGCTGGGTTGCGGCCGAAATGATTGTCGCCGTAGGCATGGCGGCGTCAACACTCGGACTTGTGTTCTTTGCGCCGATTGCAACGATTCTGGTGTTCGGTATCCTTTTTCTGGTTCTACTGCTGGTGAGCGCCGTTCTGTCCCGTCATGCCATTTCGAGCGCCGGCTGGCTCCGTTGCATGATCCTGCTCTTGCCGACCGTGATTGTCGCGATCGTCGCATTTATGCTTGACAGCGATTTTGCCTTCATGTCTGCGAAGAGAGAGGCGCTTCTATCTTTCTCGATTCTGCCGGATGGCTTTCGCGAAGTGCGGGATGCTCTTTCTGGAATCTCTTTAAGGGCATGGAAGGACTGCCCTTGGCTGGGTACGGGGCTTGGTGCGTTTCCGTTGAAGATGCGCTTTGTCGCGACCCAGGCCGACTGGTCGGTGGTCTCGCCGTTCCAATGCGCACCGTGCAACGGTTTTTGGGCCTTCCTTGTGGAAAGAGGCGTCATCGGAGCATCTTTCCTTGTTGTCGGAACGGCTATTCTTGCATGGACATATATCGCCCGGCTCGTCTTTTCGCGTTCTCCCAGGCGTTGGCGGGGGATTCACTTCCTCGCTCCCTTGACGATGTTGGCGCTTGTTGCTGTTGCTTTGGTGGATTGTTCTTTCATGCGCGCCGACGTGCTTCTGGCCGGTGGCGCCGCCATGGCGTTGTCTTCGGCGGCGTTGCCTGCTGAAGGGCGTTGCGGCAAAACAGATGAGGAGGTTAGTTAAATGGCAAACAAACCGCTTTATTACGGGTCTTCATCTTCATCCTCGTATGGTGCTTCGCCGGTGTATTATGGCGGCAGGGGGCCGTCATATTACGGCTCCACTGCATATTACGGCGGTGGCGCCTATGGCGGCCAGCAGTATGGAGGTAGCGGAGGCGTTGATGACGGCTCAATTGTCGGTACCATAACCATTGGCCGCATGCTCAGGGTGATCTCCCAGCGCTGGCTTTCGGTTTTCGTGTTTCTGCTCGTTGGCCTTGTGGCCGCATTCGCCGTATATCGCATCTCTCCAACGATATACGAAGCGACCAGTGAGTTCACCATGGATATGCGCCGTTCTTCCGGCGGTGCTGCCGGGCGAGGCACCCTCGCCGAATCGATGCCAGATTTCGGCAACAGCTACGCCGAAGTATTCAATACCCGGATTTCCGCCTGGCGCAGCGACAAGATTGTCACCAAGATCGTCCAGCAGTATCGTGCGAGCCATCCGGCGTCGACCGTCTCCGACGAGGAGATCATATCGACGCTCGGCGGATCCAAACTCGAGCTGCAGCGCAATTCGCGAATCATAACGATAACCATACGTTCCAAGACCCCCGCTTTGGCCGCCGCACTCGCGAACGCCTACAGCGAAGCGATTGAAGCCTTTACGGACGAGGAGAACAAGGTCCGTTGCGACAAGGCTGTGGCAAACATCCACAGCAATGTCGAGAAGAAACGCCGCGAGGTCGATAAGATCGGTAAGCAGCTGCTTGACTTCCGTACGGCCAACAAGGTTGACAACCTCCACTCCAGCCGCGATACTATACAGCAAGGCCTCCAGAAGACTACCTCCGATATCCTGTCCCTTGAGACCGAGGAGACGCAGCTAATAGAGTGGGAGAAAATGCTCGCCGCCGTCCAGCAGGACCCCGAGAGCTACGGCAACCTCTCCACCGGCGTGCCCCGTGCACAGGAAATAGCCACCGAGTACCGCGCTTTTCAGGATGCATCCAGCGAATACCAGAGCATTCTTGTCTCCTACACCGAGAACCATCCTGAGGTCATCGGCAAGAAGAAGGCTCTCGAAATCGCCCGCCAGCGCTTCCTCGATGCGGCGCATCGCGCCCTGCTGACCGGCCGGTCGATGCTTCAGGTGACGCGCAACCAGCTCGCGAACCTGAAGACTAAGCAGGAGGATCTGCGCAACGAGCTGGCAAGCGTCGAGCAGCGCATAGTGCTGGCAGAGTCCGGGCTCGGGCAGCTTGATGCCGAGTTTGGCGTCGCCAACCGCGTGCTTGAGGGGCTGATAATGGATGAGAACAAGGCCCGTCTCGACGCCGAGTCCATAAACGAGATCATAACCGTCGGGCGCCCTGCGAACGTTCCTTCGAAGCCTGTTCTGCCGAACCCCACAATCATTTTCGGCGCCGGAATAGTGCTTTCCATCGCGCTTGGTCTGCTTTTCGTACTTGTGATGGACAATCTTGAGGATACGGTCGTCAACCTTTCGGATATCGAAGGCCGTCTTGCCCTCAAGGTGCTGGCGGTTCTGCCGCACGTCCGCCGCAAAAAGCGCGAACAGGTCGCCAAGTTCCTCGTCGAGGACAAGTATTCACAGTTCTCCGAAGCTGTTGCCGGGTTGAGAAACCTTCTGGATTCGCCCCGCTATGAATCGCTCTCCCGCTGCGTGCTCGTCATTTCAACCCAGCCTGGCGAGGGCAAGACAATCACGTCGACATCGATCGCCATCGCCTACGCCCAGACCGGCAAGAAGACGCTGCTGGCCGACTTCGACCTGCGCCGTCCTCGTGGCGTAAAGGTCTGGGGATTCGAGCTTCCCCAAGAAAAGAGCTTCTCGCATGCTCTTCAGCGCGCAAACGAGGGCGAAACTATCGACTTCTCTTCTCTGACCACCAAGGTAAGTGTCGACAATCTCGACGTCTTGTCGTCTCTCCCGCCTGACGGCATATCGCCCGCGACGATACTTGGCTCCGGCGTGATAGGCGAGTTCTTTGAGTGGGCGAGGGCGAACTACGACAAGATCATCATCGACTCGCCGCCTTTCGGCCTCGTCGGCGACGTGGTTTCGCTTGCGGTTCTCGCCGATTCCGCGATCATCATGTGCTGCCCAGACCGTACACACTTCAAGCCGATTCAGTATTGTTCCCGCAGCCTGACTGAGGCTGGTGCGAACATCCTTGGCGTTATCGTCAACGACGTCGAGGTGTCCAACGCCGCTGCGTTCAGCCCGACCGCCCATCGTCATCGCCACAAATACGGCTATGGTGGCGGCTACGGCTACGGCAAGGGCTATGGTTACGGTTACGGCTATGGCTACGGTTATGGCTACGGCTACGGGCACGGCTACGGTCCAAGAAAGAAGAAGGACGATTCCGGCGACACGAAGGACACGAAGGATTCTGCGCCCGAACAAGCGCCCGAACAGGCTACGGAGCCCACGTCCGAACCTGCGACCGAATCCACACTTGATCCTACCAACGATTTGAAAGGAGCATCGTAATGAACCAAGCAGAGAAAGAGCGTCTTGCCAAGGTCGGCAAGGTCTTTAACGCCAAGAAGTACATCCAGAACGAGATTGAGGCGATTCGCGCCCAGGTAGGCGACAAGAAGGTTCTTCTCGCAATGTCCGGCGGCGTCGACAGCTCGGTCTGCGCCGTCCTCCTGCACAAGGCTATCGGCAAGCAGCTCACTTGCGTTTTCGTCGACCATGGCTGCATGCGCCTCAACGAAGCCAAGGAGGTCAAGAAGGTCTTCAAGGGCAAGTTCGGCATCAACCTCATACAGATCGACGCCGAAAAGCGTTTCCTCGACAAGGCCAAGGGCATTACCGATCCCGAGCTGAAGCGCAAGTGCATTGGCGGCGAGTTCATCCGCGTGTTCGAGGAGGAGGCCAAGAAGCTCGGCAAGATCGAGTTTCTCGGCCAGGGAACGATCTATCCCGATATCGTCGAGAGCGGCGTCGGCGGCCACAAGGCCGTCAAGGCCCACCACAATGTCGGCGGTCTGCCCAAGGACATCGGTTTCGAGGGCCTCGTCGAGCCCGTCAAATACCTCTACAAGGACGAAGTCCGCAAGGTCGGCAAGCTCCTCGGCATCCCCGAAGAGATGGTCATGCGCCAGCCGTTCCCCGGCCCTGGTCTTGCGGTCCGCTGTCTTGGCGAGCTCACCAAGGAGAAGCTTGACATCCTTCGCCAGGCCGATTTCGTGTTCCGCGACGAGATGGCCAAAGCCAAGCTCGACAAGAAGGCCCAGCAGTTTTTCGCTATCATGACGAACGTGAAGTCCGTCGGCGTCAAGAACGGCGCACGTACCTTCGGATACGTCATCGCGATACGCGCTGTTTCGACGGCCCAGTTCGTTAAGGCCGGCATCGTCGAGCTCCCGTTCAAGTTCGTCACGATGGTCGCCGAGAAGATCGCCACCAAGGTGAAGGGCGTGAACCGCGTAGTCTGGGACATCACGCCGAAGCCCCCGGCCACGATCGAGTGGGAATGATTTGAAGCGCGTCTTCATAGACGGCTCCGCAGGCACGACCGGCTTGAGGATCCGCGAGCGGCTTGAAGGCCGCCGCGACTTCGAGCTGGTCGTTCTGTCTGACGAGTTGCGCAAGGATGTGTCGGCGAGGCGCGATGCTCTGAATTCCGCCGATGTAGCGTTTCTCTGCCTGCCGGACACCGCAGCTGTCGAGGCGGTGTCGCTTGTCGAGAATCGGCAGACTGTCGTGATCGACACCTCGACCGCCCATCGTACCGCCGAAGGCTGGGAGTATGGATTTGCGGAGCTTTCCGGCCGCCGCGAGAGGATCGCCGCCGCCAAGCGCATAGCGAATCCCGGTTGCCATGCCAGCGGATTCATTGCGCTCGTGGAGCCTCTTGTGAGGACAGGGCTGGTTTCGGCGGATGTCGCGCTTTCGTCGTTTTCGCTTACCGGATACTCCGGCGGAGGCAAGAAGATGATCGCCGACTATGGCGAGAAGCTGCCGTCCGACATGTATCTCGGCGGACGCCAGTACGCTCTCGGCCAGAGCCACAAGCACCTGCCAGAAATGGTCAAGGCCTGCGGTCTTTCCGTGGCGCCTGCGTTCTGTCCGGTCATAGTGCCGCATTTCAGCGGAATGGAGACGTCGGTCACCCTGTTCGCGCGCGACCTCAAAGGCACCCCCTCCGACATAAAGGCCCTCTACGCCGAGTGCTACGGCGACGGCGGGCTCGTCCGCTTTGTGGAGGACGGTTCCGAATCAGGTGTCCTTTCTTCCGCCGCCCTGTCCGGGCGCGATGACATGGAGGTCTCTGTCTACGGCAACGACGAGCGCATTCTTCTCGTCTCACGCTTCGACAATCTGGGCAAGGGCGCATCCGGCGCGGCGATACAGAACATGAACATCGCCTTGGGTTGCGACGAGTGCGCGGGGCTCGTATGCTCGTGAAACTTCTGCCGGTTGCGCTGGCCGCCGTTCTGGTCGTCGCCCAGCCGTTAGCAGACGACGATGTTATCGAACCAAGCATAGAGAATGAAGTCTGCCATGCCCTCTGCCTGGCGCCGACGAATCTCCCTCCGGTGGCAATTGCGCGGGAAGAGGCCGTCCTGTCGCTGCTCGGCACAAACTCCCTGAGTGCGACCGAGATGGCCATCCGCCTTGTGTCAAGCCAGCGTTCCGACGGCCGCTGGTTTGCCGGAACGAACGACGTTACAGCCGTTGCGGTAGAGCTACTTGAGGCGTTGTAGCCCGTTCGCGCACTTTTTGGTATAATACGCACCATGTCTGAATTTAAGCTATCGGATCCTTTCGGCTCCGCTCCGTCGAAGCCGCCGTTCACACAGAGCGTTTCCACAGGTGTGCCTTGGCACAACCTGCCGATCACACGCGAATATACGCTCGGCCAGTTGCTAGACCAGACGATCGCTCGCTGTGGCGAGAACGATGCCGTGGTCTACGCCGATCGCGACTATCGACTTACGTGGTACGAGTTTGGCGAAGAGGTCGATCTCGTCGCCAGGGGCCTCATGGCGCTCGGAGTCAAGAAGGGCGAGAAGGTTGCGCTTTGGGCGACGAACGTTCCGCACTGGGTCGTGCTCATGTTCGCGACCGCGAAGATCGGCGCGATACTGCTGCCGCTCAACATCAACTACAAGTCGGCCGAGATCGACTTTGCGCTCAAGCAGTCCGATACGGAGAACCTTTTCGTCATAAACGGCTACCGTGACTGCGACTATGTGCAGGTTTTGAACGACCTCATCCCCGAGCTGAAGGAATGTCCGCGCGGCGAGCTGAAGTGCGCGAAGTATCCGCACCTCAAGCGCGTTTTCTTCCTTGGCGGCGAAAAGCATCGCGGCATGTATTCGCTCAACGAGGTGAAGAGCCTCGCGAACGAGACGACGACCGCCGAGTATCTTGCGCGTCAGAGCGAAGTCGACGTCAACGACGTCGTCAACATGCAGTACACGAGCGGAACGACGGGCTTCCCGAAGGGCGTGATGCTTACCCACCGCAACATCGCGAACGACGGCTTCTGGATCGGCGCATGCCAGAACCTCACGTGCCGCGACCGTGTCTGCATACCGGTGCCGCTCTTCCACTGCTTCGGCTGCGTGCTGGGCGTCATGAGCTGCGTGAACCACGGCTCGACGATGGTGTTCCTCGAGAAGTTCGACCCTGTGCAGGTGATGACTTCGATCGAGCGCGAGAAGTGCACGGCCACCTACGGCGTGCCGACGATGTATATTGCGATGCTGGATCATCCGCTCTTCAGCCGCTTCGACTTCCGCTCCTTGAGAACGGGCATCATGTCGGGCTCGGCGTGTCCCGTCCACCGCATGCAGCAGGCCCAGACTAAGATGTTCATGCGCGAGATCACGAATCCATACGGGCTTACGGAGTCGGGGCCCGTGATGACGATGACGCGCTACTTTGAGGAGTCCATAGACCGCAAGTGCAAGACGATCGGCCAGGCTCTGCCCGGCGTAGAGGTCGCGATCATCGACCCGGAGACAGGCGATCTCGCTCCGCTCAACACCGACGGTGAGATCTGCTGCCGCGGCTACAACAACATGAAGGGCTACTACAACATGCCCGAACAGACCGCGAAGTGCATCGACAAGAACGGCTGGCTGCACTCCGGCGACATAGGCCGCATGGACGAGCAGGGCTACTACTACATCACCGGGCGCCTCAAAGACCTCATCATCCGCGGCGGCGAGAACATCAGCCCCAAGGAGGTCGAGGACTTCCTCGGCACCATGCCTGGCGTCAAGGACGTCGCGGTGGTCGGCTGCCCCTCGAAGAAGTACGGCGAGCAGCCTGCGGCGTTCATCATCCCCGCCGACGGTGAGACCCTCAAGGAAGAGGACGTGGCCGCATTCTGCAAGGACAAGATCTCGTGGTTCAAGATTCCGAAGTTCGTCCACTTCATGGACGTCTTTCCGATGACGGCGTCGCAGAAGATACAGAAGTACAAGCTTCGCGAACTTGCCCACCAGCTCTGGCCCAACGCGTGACGGACCATGCTCTGGCGTCGCGGCGTTGAGCGGGCCACGATACGGATCGACCCGTGCGATCCGTCGCCCGAGTTCCTGCGGGACTGCTTCGCGGCGGTTTTCGCCTCGCTGGACGAGCGTCCCCGCAGGCTGGCCGTAGATGTGTACGCCGAATGCGAATCCCTCTCGGAGGCCGTCGTCACACTGGTGGACGGCAACCCGGCCTTCATGGTGGACGGCAGGGGCGTAGTTTGCGCGGACTTCCGCCGCCGCTGGCTCGCTGAGCATCCCGTGCCGCTGCCCTTCAAGAGGCGCGGCCCGACACGGCTTCTTATGGAGCCGACCAGCGGAAACCGCGTAAAGGTACGGGTTGACCGGACCGTGCGGGTTTGGTAAAATCCCCGCTCGATATTCAAGGCATAGACGATTTCAGACAAGAGATGGCAAAAGACAAAGACAAGAAGGGCGAGAAGCAGCCTCCGAGCCTGTTCGACAGCCTGGATCTCTTCGGAGTTCAGGGGGTGCAGGGCGTTCCGCAGCCGCAGGCTCCTTCGCACGACACGAAGGGACTTACCGGGCGCGGCCCCATGCAGGAGCTTTATGACTACAACTTCCGGCAGTATTCGGCCTATGTGATATGCTCCCGCGCGATTCCTGCCGTGGAGGACGGACTCAAGCCGGTCCAGCGCCGCATCATGCATTCCCTATGGGAGAAGGATGACGGGCGCTACACCAAGGTCGCCAACATCGTCGGCCATGCGATGCAGTACCATCCCCACGGCGATGCCTCCATAGGCGACGCGATAGTGGTGCTCGCCAACAAGCTCTGGGGCGAGGGCAAGGGTTACCTCATAGACGGACAGGGCAACTATGGCTCCCTCTACACCGGCATGCCCCACGCCGCGACGCGCTACATAGAGTGCCGCCTGACCGATCTCGCCCGCAAGGAGGTCTTCAACAAAAAGACCACCACCTTCGTCCCGAACTACGACGGGCGCAAGGAGGAGCCCGTCTACCTGCCGGCCAAGATTCCGCTTCTTCTCATGATGGGTGCTGACGGAATCGCCGTCGGCCTTTCGACGGCCATATTGCCGCACAACTTCATCGAACTGCTTGAGGCCGAGATCGCGATAATACAGAAGAAGCCGTTCGAGGTCTATCCCGACTTCCAGCTCGGCGGCATAATGGACGTCTCGGAATACCAGGACGGACTCGGCAAGGTGAAGATCCGCGCACGCATCGAGAAGGAGGACAAGAACCGTCTCGTGATAACGGAGCTGCCGTGGGGCGAGACGACCGATTCGATAGCGGAGTCGATAGAGGACGCGATCAAGAGGAAGAAGGTGCCTGTCCGCAAGCTCCACGACCTGACGAGCGACTCCGTGCGCATCGAGCTTGAACTGCAGACCGGCGAAAGCCAGGAGAAGGCCATAGTCGCCCTCTACGCCTTTACCAACTGCGAGAAGTCCATCGCCTCGCGCCCCATCGTGCTGGACGACGGCAGGCCGCGCCTGATGTCCGTGAGCGACATCCTGCGCAAGAATGTGGACCGTCTGATGGATCTGACGCGACGCGAGCTGGAGATACGCCTGAAGGAGCTGGACGACCTCTTCCACGCACGCACCCTCGACCGCATATTCATCGAAGAGCGAATCTACAAGCGCATCGAGAAGGAGAAGACGCTTGAAGGTGTGTTCAAGGCCGTGCTGGACGGTTTCAAGCCGTTCCGCGCCGAGCTGCGCCGCGATGTGGTGAACGAAGACGTCGAGCGGCTTCTGAAGATACCTATCCGCCGCATCTCCCAGTTCGACATAGACAAGAACCGCGAGGAGATAGAGGGTATACTCAAGGAGGAGGCGTCCGTAAACGACAACCTCGTCCATCTCAGGGCGTTCGTCGTGAAGTATCTCAAGGGTCTCATCAAGGAGTATTCGAAGAAGTACCCTCGCTGCACCAAGATAAACGGCGGTGCCTTCAAGGAGGTTGACGTAAGGGCCATAACCGCGAGCGAACTGACCATAAGGTGGGACAAGGAGAACCACTACATCGGTTCGGGGTTGCGCGGTGGCGAAGAGCTGTTCAAGTGTTCCTCGCTCGACGAGCTCATACTCGTCTGGAAGGACGGCCGCTTCAAGAAGGTCCAGCCCGAGGACAAGATATTCGTCGACAAGGACCTGCTGGCGATTCTGCGCTACGACCAGGAGAAGGACCGCGAAACGCGCGAATTCACATGCGTATACGAGGAAGGCGCCTACGGCTTCAGCTACATCAAGCGCTTCCGCTTCGGCGGGCTCATACGCAACAAGGACTACCGCCTTGCGCCGGAGAAGCCGAAGTCGAAGATACTGTTCTTCCAGGAGGGCTGTCCCGACACGATCTACGTGAAGTACAAGCCTGCTAAGGGCCAGCGCATAAACCAGCAGTACTTCCTGCCCAAGGAGCAGGTGCAGCGCGTCAACGCCGAGACGCGCGAGCTTGAGGACCAGGACGTGGTCGCGATACGCGGTGCCGGCGCCAAAGGCAAGCAGCTGACAACCAAGTCCATAGCGCGCATATCCTCATCCAAGGGTTCGTGGTGGGACGACAAGGAGTCGCCTTCCAAAGGCGTCCTCGACTGAAAGACATGACAGCACAAGGCATGATTTCGGAGATGGATACAGACAGCGGTTCCGGTTTGACGGCAAGCATCCTGGCTGCTGCGGTGGCGGCTTGCGCTTGCCTGTCTTTCGGTATGGACTGGATTTCCGCCGCAATCCTCTTTCTGCCCATAAGGGGGCTTGTCGCCCGCCTCATCGCGAATGACGGCATTGGCATTGTTACTAACGGCTCGATACTGCTGCTTTACAGGCTGGTGATGCAACTGTCATCGGTGGCAGCTGCAAAACTGCTGGTTCTCGCCGCATCACACGGCGGCAAGGTCAACGAGGCGAGCACGATGGTCGCGAATGCGTGCGTAGGGCTTGCCGTAATTGCTGCGGCATATGGCGTCGCTGGACTTATCGCCAGGCTTTTCGGAAGCTTCTCCCTGCCGAAATTCGTACACTCCGTGGTGGTCTTGGTGCTGGAAATCTCGTCTAGGGTCCTGCTGCTCGCATTTGGCGTCGCCATGATCCGCTACTGCGACGGCAGATTCGTGACGATAGCGCCTCCGCTCAAGATGGTCATTTCGATTCTCCTAGGTGCGGGCGTTGTCTTTTCCATCATGCGGATGTTCAAAAGGGGACCGTCGCCGCGAAGCGGCAATGGCGCCACGAAGCAGGGCAGCCTGCGCATATCGGCGAAGCAGACGACCAGGCTTTCCGACGTCATCGGAATGGACGACGCAAAAGAGCAGATACGCCTCAGGCTGCTGGAGCCTGTGCGCAATCCGGCGAAGGCCAGACGCTATGGCCTTTCGGTCGGGGGCGGCGTGATGCTTTACGGTCCGCCCGGCACGGGAAAGACCATGCTCGCCAGAGCCGTGGCGGGCGAGCTAGATCTGCCGTTCTTCGCGATAACGTCCGCAGACGTGTTCGGCAAGTACGTAGGCGAGTCCGAGCGGAACATGCGCAGCATTTTTGCCGAGGTGCACCAGCACAAGCTGTCCGTGCTGTTCATCGACGAGCTTGAGACCCTGTTCCCGAGCCGTGCAGGCGACATACACGAAACCACGCGCAAGGTCATATCCGTGATACTGCAGGAGCTCGACGGTCTCGACAAGACCAAGAACCCGATATTGCTTCTGGGGGCGACAAACGTGCCGTGGATGGTGGATGAGGCTTTTCTTAGGCCGGGACGCTTCGACATCAAGATATTTGTCGGGCTTCCTGATGAGCAAGCGCGCTGCAAGATGCTGGAGACGGCGCTTTCAAAGGGCAGCATACCTTTCGAGAAGGGTCTTGTCGAGTACATGGCGACCCGGACAGAAAATTACAGCGGAGCGGACATTAACGGCGTAGTCGACCGGCTCCGCCAGCTCGCATATTCGTCGGGAGCCAAGTTCTACGGGCGCGAAATCGCAGAAAAGGCGATTGCCGCCGTCTCGCCGACCGCGAGCGGCGAAATACTCGAAAAGATACGAGAATGGGAAGCGCACCGCAGAGGCCAACGAATCGACCATAAAGAGGATATGGCCTAGGGCCAAATCTGCATCGGGTCGCCCACCTGTTTTCCCCGCGCTCATCATGCGCGAAACGCCACCCCGCCTCTTTGGGATCGCCGCTTGCCAGTCAAGCGGCGATATGGCATTATATTGGCGTTCTTCGGGAGAAGGACGGGTATTCTTTGACATACCGGTCGGGCCTGTAGGCCGGCCGTGGCTTCCACGCCGAGAGGCGGAGTGGAGCCGTGCATGGGGTGGGCAACCTAACCCGTGTAGCGTACGCAACACAGCGTATCGTATGCTTGCTGGAAAACTTCGCCAAAGTAAAATAAGAAGCACGATACGAAGGTTGCGCTGCGTGGGCAACCACGTGGCGTGTCTTCTCATCATGTTTCTTAAGGGCGTTTGGCGATGGCCTTTGCGGCCAGCGCATGGGCCGACACATGGACCGATCTAGTTACTGGCTATACATGGACATATCGCATAGATGGTGAAGGCGCAGAGATATACGGATTTTCATATAGTGATGGCGATAGGGACATAGCCGTATCGCCAACTCCCTATGGCCATATAACTATACCGTCTATGCTCGGAGGCAAGCCAGTAACGAGTATCGGTTCTTCCTCATTTTTCCTTTGTGGTGGTTTGACGATTGTGACGATACCTGATTGCGTGACGAGCATAGGGGAGACTGCTTTCCAAAGTTGTAACGGTCTTACAAACGCAACGATCCCAAATTCCGTAATGTCCATTAAGGGATGGGCTTTTTCTGGTTGCAGAGGCTTGATCGACATTTACATACCTTCGTCAGTTACCAATATTGGAGATTTTGCCTTCCAGTCATGCACCAACTTAACAGATGTGGCAATACCTGATTCTGTAACAATACTCGGACACGATGCTTTCCTGAATTGCACTGGTTTGAAGAATGTTATTATTGGCAATGGTATTAGTACTATATGGACTACGACATTTTCAGGATGCAAAAACCTAGAAAATGTTACAATTGGCCGCGCCGTGACTTCAATCGGAGTTCAGGCTTTCATGGGTTGTCATAGCCTTAAGAGTATGACATTCCTAGGCGATGCCCCGACGGCTCCTGATCCATACGAAGGCGCGTCATATTGTGACGATCCTTTTTATGAAACGTATACTGATTGGACAGTGTATGTCAATAAAACGGCCAAAGGATTTGATGATGATAGGGATGGTAAGTGGCACAGACGGAAAATTGAATATTATGGGGCTGACATAAATGGCGGAACCCTGACGTCAAATGAAGATGGCAAATACTATTTTGCGGCAAATACAGATTCGACTTTTACAAAAAGCGATTTCCTTTTTTCGGCCATCGTCAATGGAGCGAAGGTTGACACAACAAAGGCGTACAATGTGCAAATAGAAAACGACGGCCAGACTGCCACAGTTTCGCTGAAGCCGCCTTTTGAAGTGGAGAAGTCAGAGTGTGTCGCGGATGAACCGTGGACGGAGGATGGCGAAGGCAATGTCATGCTCAATGTTGAAGTCGTGCCGGGGCTTTACTACGCGGCGGATTCTGCTGTGTCGCTGGACGCGCTTTCCTGTCCCGGTGCCGATTCGCCTGCTACTGTGGAGACTAAACTTGTTATCAAGAAGCCTACCTCCGATACGCAAGGCTTCTATAAGGTCTGGGTGAGTGAAACGCCGCTAAAGGCTGACCACTAACCCTGAAATCCTGCTAATCCACTCGAACCGCTGATGCCTCCCAATAGCTTGTAGATTCCGTAGGCTTCGCAGAGAACCAATGCGGGGGCTGTCCCCGCATGCCTTGAGCCGAGTGTCGGTGACGTTTTGAAAAGTGTCAGCGCCATTTTGAAAAGTGGCGCCGCCATTTCGAAAAGTGGCGGTGCCATTTTCAAAAGTGGCAGTGCCAAAATCAAAACTGGCGCTGACACAATGCTCCGTCCTCATAAGCATAAATTTTGGTATAATGTGCGCATAAGGGGGAATTGCGGGGTTTGACATCATGTTGCCATGAATATTGAGTCGTGGATGCCGTGGATTCTGGCCAGTGCGGTGCTGCTGGCGCTATATGACATCGCAAAGAAGGCGAGCGTCAGGGCGAATGCCGTGCTGCCGGTGCTGTTGGCGTCCACGATGTTCGGATTTGCAGTCTATGCCATTGGGCTGATTGCGTATGGGCAAGTCGGCTTCTTGGCCGGGATGTCGGGCTCGGTGATCTCGCTCGGGTTGGCAAAGAGCGTCATCGTCGGCACATCGTGGGTTTTCACGTTCTGCGCGCTGCGCACGCTCCCCATAACGATAGCAACCCCGATTCGCGCATCTGCTCCTGCGCTCGTCCTTCTGATCGCGGTTCCGCTGTATGGCGAGATGCCGTCCTTGATGCAGGGTGTCGGCATGGCGGCGGTTTTTGCCGGCTACTTCGCATTCTCGTGGGCCGGGTGCCATGAAGGGATAGACTTCTTCAGGAATCGCGCGGTGTGGTGCGCAATTGTGGGTGCCGTGTTCTCCGCGGTGTCTGCCATCTGGGACAAATACGTGTTTCAGGTTCGCGCCCTGCCGGTAGAGCCGGTGCAATTCGTGTTCCAGGCGGGGTTGGTGGTGTTCTATGCGTTGGCGCTCGTCGCATCGCGGGCGATGCGCATCGGGTGCGATCCGTTCGAGTGGCGCTGGACGATTCCGCTTGTAGGTACGTTGCTGGCTGGCGCGGACTGGCTTTACTTCAAGGGACTTGCGCATCCAGGGGCGCCGGTCTCTGCCGCTTCGCTGATGCGTCGCCTTTCGGTCGTTCTGACCTTTTTGCTCGGGGCTAGGTTCTTTCGGGAGACGAATCTTGTCCGTAAAGGGATTGCGCTTGCGGCGATTGTTGCTGGCGTGGTGCTGATGTGCCTGTCCAAGTAGCTGTGTCGAGCAGGAATGTCTATGCCATAAAGGTGCATGAAGCGGGCGGAATGAAAATCTGCACCACAAAAGAGGGATGATTTGGTATAATAACTCCTAATGAAGAAAAGGAATTTCATGTAACTTTTGAAACAGTCGTGTGTATACAAGGAACAAGACGACGAAACTTTCAACACCAAAGGAGATAAGACCATGCCATTCTCAAGAAGCATATCCGGGCAGGACCTGACGATGAACGCCCAGCAGGGTGTCTACAAGCTCGATCAGTTCCGCTCGATGGTAAACTACGAGAACACCACCAACAAGGGTTATGTGCGCTTCACGAAGGGCAGCGACGGCAAGCTCTCTATCGAGAAATTCAACAACGTCTGGAATCTTCCGCTCTGGATGCGCAGCAACATCAAGGGCACGCACAACAGCTCGATCCGCGCCTCGCTCATGAAGACGCTGCAGCCGTTCATGAAGTATCTTGACGAGAACGAGAAGGGCGTGATGAACAATCTTGTCCTTACGCCGTATGCCGACAAGACCAAGAAGACCACCGATCCCAACAAGGTCATGAGCCGCCTTGAGCTCAAGGAGATCTTCGAAAAGTTCGACAGCTACTTCAACAGCCCCGTCGGCCGCGGCAAGATACTGGACAGGCTGATCAGCAATGCGATGTTCGAGTGCAACTACACCGGCAGCGTCGATCTGTTCAAGAAGGAATACCTGCGGCTTGACGAGGCGGGCCTCAACTCCGACGTGATCTTCCAGCACACCACGTACAAGCCCGAGGAGTCCATCACCGAGGAGCAGAAGCAGAAGGGCATCAAGAGGGTAACCGACCTCAATCCGAAGGATCAGATGGCCAAGTCTGCGGAGGACTTCCTTGTGATCCTCGCACAGGTGCAGAACTGCATCGACGACGCGAAGATACGCGCCAGCATGGTGAACTCCTGCAAGAGCCTCGCCACCACGCTCGTCGAGAATCCGTCTGCTTTCGCCCAGCCTGCGCAGGGCAACGCGCAGATCGCCACCATACGCGCCGCGCTCACGACGTACATGTCAAAGGCGCATCTCACCGACGTGGACCTCGGCGTGCAGGTCGGCGGCGGCAACTGCGGGCTGGACAACTTCATCGGCATCGTACTGCCGGCCATGATACGCCAGGCCGTGGAGCATACGTTCGAGGTCGCCGACGTCAAGGACAAGGCCAGCGTCGAGGATGCGCTTGATTCCGTCCTGAACGTGGATACGATATTCGACACGTTCAAGAGCTTCCTCGCCGGCGCGAAGGATGCCGTGACGAACGTCAGCATGAACGATGCCCAGAACATGGCGAACAATCTCAAGTCCACCTTCAGCCAGGCGATGGAGACATACTGCAAGGTCGATGTCTTCTCGGTCGCCGTGCAGTCCGCGAAGACGATACAGTTCCGCGAGCAGGGCGTCGCCACGAAGCTCGTCGGCGACATCAACCGTCAGCTTACCGAACCGCTCATCAAGGAGGTCGCGCTCGAGAACTTCGCGATCCAGTTCGTCAAGGCGCACTATCCGAAGGTCGAGCCCAAGAAGTCCGAGACCAGGGTCGACGAGAACGGAGTGCCGCTCAGCGGCGGCATCATAGAGAAGGCCAAGGACACCGTAAACAACATCAAGATCGCCGCGCAGCTCAACTGGGGCGTCATCGGCGACAATTCGGAGAACGTCGAGGTCAAGAACCGCAGGCTCATCTTCGCCAACTCGGCCGACAAGTTCATCGACGCGATGGAGAAGAATGCCGTCACGCTGGTGAACGGCGTGAACGGCGGCACCAGGCTCTACCAGAGGCTGCTCACCGGGCCCGTGGCCAACATGCTCAACGCCAAGATCGCCGAGGCGAAGAACAGCAAGGACATCAACGCGAAGGTCAACATCGGAGAAGACTCCTACGACGCCGCATACGACCAGATGAAGGCCGCCCGCGACGCATGGGTGCAGTTCTGCCAGCAGTCCGAGGGAATCAAGATGAAGGCCAGGGACGCGTTCGTCTCCCACCTCAACCGCCTGCAGAAGAGGGGCAACATCACCGCGGAGGAGAGAACCCAGCTTCTGTCGGACTACGACGTGCGCATCAGGGACGCCGTCAAGAACGCCGTCGAGAGGTTCTTCTTCGAGAAGACGCCGATCTCCCTCGCGAGCAACAAGGTGGAGGACATGACCAAGGTTGGCCTCAAGAGCATAACGGACCTCTTCGCCGCCGAGCGCAGCAACGTCATGGCCGACATGAGGGAGCGCATATCCGTCATGATTTCCGCCAACAAGATCATGCTGGGACCGAGGAAGACGATGCTTGACGTCAACAAGGCCATCCAGGATCTGCGCGAAGTGGCGGACATGCAGAAGTACCTCAAGAAGCTCAAGGACACCGGCGTGTCGGATGGAGACGTGAACATCGCGTTCCGCAGGCTCTGGTATGCCTCGCTGGCCGAAAGGTTCGCCAACAACAAGGTTAAATACGACAAGGATTTCGACTACGATGACCTCTACAAGAGGATAGTGTCCGACTTCTACGACCGCGTCAAGAAGTTCGCGAATTCCTATGCCGGCGTCGTCGAGAAGATCGACAAGAAGATGAATTCGATGGCGCGTGCCGCCGTCGAGCACGAGCTCCTCGAACTGCCCAGCTTCATCAAGTACAAGAAGGAGCTGCCCGCGGCCGAGCTCAAGGCGCTGTGCGAAAGCCTCACGACCGATCTCGTGATTGCCAGGAAGACGATGCTCGACGTCCTGAAGAGCCGCTTCTTCAACAACCCCGACGTGTTCAAGAAGTCCGACGTGAACGAGCAGCTCATAGTCGACGAGCTGTTCACCGGCTACGGCAAGGACTTCGCGTCGACCGACCTGAACCGCTTCAACGTGTACAGGGACATCACCGACAACCGCATCAACGCCGTCGCGTCGTGGACGCTCAACCCGAACGGGGAGAAGGACCCGGGCAAGGTGAAGTCGCTGGGCGACATGATGACCGCGAACATGAAGCTCCATCTGGAGCAGATCGACGTCAAGGTCAAGAACGAGAAGCTCGTCGCAACCGCAAGCAAGATTCCCCTGGTCGAGCGCAACGAGATAGTCAGCACCGCGATAAAGGAGGTTCTGGCCGCAGCCTCGAAGTTCGCGCTCTCCTACGCTTCGGGCGGCAAAGCGAAGTTCCTCGCCCGCGTCGAGCGCGAGATACTCGAGCGCGTCGAGGCTCGCATCGTTGCGTATGCGAAGTTCCGCGCCGAATTCATGCCTCTCGCCGACGAGGTGCTGAAGAAGTATCCGGCCATGGGAGAGGAAGTGCTCAAGTCCAAGCTGAACTCGGCGCTCCTGAGCCAGTGCCGGCAGCCGGCGTATCCGAAGGCAAAGGCGTTCGCGCTCGCGTTCGACGGAATGCTCAAGCAGGAGCTCAACACGAAGATCCAGATGTCGGAGCAGGATTTCGAGAAGTACGCGAACGAGATCGCCGCGCTCTATGACAAGTGCGTGAAGGTGTTCGACAGCCAGGTCGCTGCGACCAAGCAGGTTCTGCTAGAGGCCGGCGCCACGCAGGAGGACCTCGACTATCTCGACAAGGAGCTCATGCCCGTGTTGAGGAGCCAGCTCGAAACGGAGATCCAGCAGAGGCCCGAATCCTATGCAAGGGTCAACCAGGGCGTCGACTTCGGCAAGAGGCTTGCCGAGTTCAAGGCCGACGATATTGTGGACAGCATGAAGAACGCCCTCGAAAAGATACAGATCACGAAGATGGTCGGCCTCAGGGACACCCTCTACGAGATCGGCTTCAAGACCATACTCGTCAGCGACGAGGCCGTCAGCCAGGCCGAAGAGGCTGTCAAGACCTGGATCAAGGGCGAAGGTGCCGAGCAGCTGCTCTCCAAGGCCCGTCGCGCCGCGATGCGCCTTGCGGTCTACGGGTCGTCCAATCCGAGGGTTTCCGGAGAGGTCAACGCCGTGCTAAACGAGTTCAAGGGCGCGATGCGCGACATGCTGCTCGGCGTCCAGACCTCGGTGCTCCAGAAGGACTTCCAGGAGTTCCAGGTGTCGCCGGCGGCCACGATGTTCAAGTCCTGGCTTGCGCAGTACAAGCTGCCGCAGCTTACCATCGTCAGCAAGGACGCGGATGGCGGAACCTCGACGGATACGATCGAGAACCTCGTCATGAAGAACTTCCAGAAGCGCGTAGCCGAGTTCCAGGCGAAGATCGTCGAGTCGAAGGGCGAAGGTCTTGGAGACGAGCAGCTGCTTTCGGCCGAGTACATACAGAACCTGCTCATGTTCATCAACCAGACGGGGCTCAAGGTTGTCATAGCCGACAACCAGTCCGAAATCGTCAAGGCCCAGGTGAAGAAGATCGTTGAGGATCCCAAGAACAAGGACCTCTTCGACGCCAGCGACGTCAGCGGACTGCCCGTCGAACAGCTGACCGTCAGGCAGATGAACACCGTCAGCCTCACGAACTTCCTGATACACACGCTCGACGACGCGGCGGACAAGCTGAAGCTCACGACGATGGAGGATCTCGCGCGCTGGGGCAAGGAGGGTATTACCGATGCGTTCAGCCAGGCTATCGCGGACGCCAAGGAGAGGTACGACGATTTCATCGAATTCGCCGAGCGCCGCATCAAGCTCATGGCGACCATCGACGAGAAGTCCTCAAACGGGAAGGTGGACGATCTCTTGAGGTCTGCGCTCACGGCCCACTTCGGCAACGTCGACATACTCGACGAGGGTGCGCTGAAGGGGAACTTCGTGACGAAGAACTATGACGACTGGACAGCCTTCTTCAACGTTCTCAGGGTGAAGTGCTATATGAAGGTCGCCGAGAAGGTCGCAGTCATGAAGGACATGGCCCGCCAGTACCTGACGCTGGAAGACACGCGCATGGACAAGCTGCCGGTCGACGGAGTGAAGGTAGGCTTCTACACCTACAATCTGCTGACGGATGCCCTAAGGGCGGTGGTCAACAGCGTCGTAAAGGTGCAGGAGTTCAGCAAGGACATGGTGCCGTCGGGCAAGTCGAAAAGGACGATGGCCGTCATGTTCGCGGATATAAAGAAAGCCATCAATCCGGCCGCCAGAAACGCCAAGCCGACCGTTGTCGCGGAAGAATCGGCATCTTACGGCTCGGTTCTCGAGACGGGAGCCGACATGTACGGCGGCAGCGCCATCAACGATTCGCAGATGTTCTAATCAAACCAAAGCAGGAAGGGCTGCAGAAATGACATACGAAGAGCTTGTTAAGGCAACAGGGGTGCTGGTCGGCATCGAAGGCTTCGCCCCCGACGAGGACGGAGTGTGCTACCTTGTGTCCGACATCGGCGAGATCGCCATCATCCAGTGCAGGGAGCCCGTCGAGTGCGTCGTCCTAAACGCGCCTGTGATGGTTGTGCCTGACGGAGCCAGCGCCACGATGCTGGCCGCGCTCGAGGCGAACAAGGGCTTCCGCGAGACCAAGGGCGCGACGCTCTCGGTCGACACGGAGACCAACCGTTTCGAGCTTTCGCAGTATGCGCTTCTCGAAGACCTCTCGGCGGAATCGTTCGTGGCCATGATCGAAGACTTCGCGACGACACTCGTCAATCTGCGCGAGAAGCTTGAGGCGGCACAGTCGCAGTCCGGCGGCGGCGAGGCTCTCGAAGAGGCAGTCTCGCAGTTCATGAGGGTCTAGCCGATGACGTTTGAAGACGCCATGTCTTCGCTTGGCGAAGAGCTGGGCTTCGACCTCCCGGTGAGGGAAGGCGCGGCCCGGCTCGCGGCCAACAGCGCAGATGGGGGCGAAGACCCGCTGACGGTCGAGTTCTTCGAGACGCCGGACGGCGGCGGGGCTTTGCTTTCGTGCGAGATCGGCGAGGTTTCGACAGTCGGCGACCTGATGCCGCTTCTTGCGGCGAACCGTCTCTTCGCCGACACGTCCGGGGCTTCGTTGTCCGTCGCCGACGGACGCATATATCTGGAGCAGCAGGTGCCGCTTTTCGTTATAGGGCGTGGCGAGGGAGCAGGCTTCGTGAAGTCGTTCGTACTGACCGCGCACGAGTGGCGCAACCGTCTGTCCGGGAGCGGAGGCGACGGCGGAGAGACCGTGGACGATGCGCAGATCGCGTCGCCCGGGTTCCTTCAGGTGTAGCCGTATTGCCTGCCGAACCGAAAGCCGGAACTGCGGAGATTTGATATAATACTCCAAACACGGCTGCTCTTTAAGGGATTTAAAGGAAAACATAAATGAAGATAGACAAGAAACTCGAAAACGGATGCCTGACGCTCAAGGTCGAGGGTCGCCTCGACACAAACACCTCGCCGGAGCTGGAGGGTGAACTCAAGTTTGATGGCGTCAGCGAAGTCGTGTTCGACTTCTCAAGCCTGGAGTACATTTCCTCCGCAGGCCTGCGCGTACTGATGTCAACGCAGAAGGCCATGATGGCCTGCGGCGGCAAGATGTCCATACTGAGTCCGAACGAAATGGTGAGGAGCGTATTCGACATTACGGGCATGAGCTCCATATTTACGATTGTCTGACGGTGAAGCGCAACATTGCAATCTTGGGCGTTGCGCTTGCAATGTCCATCTTGGCGGCCGAGCCGCCGTTGGTGCTCATCACCACCACCGATACGCCCCCCTATTCGTATCGCGACGAGCAGACGGGCGAGATTGTGGGCCTTGAAATAGACATCGCCCGCGATGCCGCCGCCAAGCTCGGACGGGAACTTGATGTCCGCAAGGCCAAATTCCCCGATCTCATCCCGATGGTCAGCGCCGGCAAGGCGGACATGGCCGCTTCAGGGATAACGATAACCGAGGGCCGCTTGCAGGCCGTGGATTTCTCGGTTCCGTATGCGGTCGAGGGCGGGATGTTCCTCTATCGCGCCGGCGAGCAGATGCCGACGATGATACTGGCCGAGAGGATGCGCATCGCCACGATGGACGCCTCAACCTACGACTTTTATCTCTCGTCGCATGGCATAGACCCGCTACGCTACGATTCCTATCCGCAGGCGCTGAAGGATCTCAAGGCCAGGCGTGTGGATGCGGTGTTCTTCGACAGCTGCGCCGTAAGGCTGATCGCCGAGGCCGATCCTGAGCTGTCGGCGTCACGGCTTGAGACGCGGGAGAACTTTGGCGTTGCGCTCGGCAAGAACAACGCCCGCCTCAAGGCAGCGCTCGACGAGGCGATTGCGGTGAGGTGCGGAGAATGAAGACGATATCCAATCGCAAGCTCGTATGGCGGCTTGTCGGCGCCGTCGCCATAGCGTTCGCCGCATCCATGGTGCTTACGTGGGTTCTCCACGAGAAGATGACGAAGCGGGAGATGCAGCGCATCTTCGACAACGTCTTCAGCGATGTAGCGGTCGACATCCGCGAGCGTGTCGACGCCAAGATGCTGCGCCAGGCGATGGTGCTGCGCGACAGCTACTACGAGATGCGCGAAGAGCCATGGTGGAACGACCCCGACGAGTCGAGCCGCCGTCTTCGCGAGCTGGCCGACGAACTTCAGGTCGATGAGATATGCATAGCCAACGCCGATGGGCTTCTGACCCACAGTGCGCGTCGCGAGGAGGTCGGCGCACTTGACTTCTCCAAGGCGGACGGGCAGGCGAAGGAGTTCGCCTCGCTGCTAACGGACAAGTTCGAGGTGACACAGCCTCTTCTGCCCAACACGCTCAGAGGCGATTTGGTCAAGTATGTCGGCGTGTGGCTGCCGGACGGCGGCTTCGTGCAGGTCGGCGGGCGGCCGCAGTCGGTTCGCAACCTGTCAAGAACAGCAGTCACGGGACTGACCCACGGCTGGCATGTGAGCGGAGACAACGGAGGCATATTCATAACGACGGTCAACGGCACGATCATATCGCATCCGCAAGCCGGTTGCGAAGGCGGGCAGTGGGTCGACCCCGGCGAAGACAGCTACTGCGAGAAGCGCATGATAGAAGGCTTTCCGGTCTATGCCGTAATACCCAAGCGCACTGCGATCGTCGAAAGGCGCGTGCTCGTCGCGACATCCGCGTTCCTAAACGGGATGGCGCTTGTCCTTGCATCATTCCTGGTCGGCATCGTCATCGCGGGTTATGTCAAGGGGCAGATAGCCGCGCAGCGCAAGAAGGAGATGGCGATGGCCGCCGAGATACAGGAGAGCGCCATACCTCGCACCTTCCCGCCTTTCCCCGGCGAGCACCGGATTGATCTGTTCGCTGACATGAACACGGCGAAGGACGTTGGCGGAGACTTCTACGACTTCTACTACTCCGGTCCGACGAAGGTGACGTTCCTTATTGCAGACGTGAGCGGCAAGGGCGTTCCGGCGGCTCTCTTCATGATGAGGGCCAAGGCGTCGATAAAGGGTATCGCCCAGACGGGCAGGCCGCTGGCCGAGGTCGTCACGATGGCGAATGACGCGTTGAGCCGCGACAACGGGGCGAACATGTTCGTGACCGCATGGATTGGCGAAATAGATCTCGAAACCGGCACAGTCACCTACGTAAACGCCGGACACAACCCGCCGATTTGCATATCAGGAACGCCTGATGCGGAAGGATCCCGTACGCAATACCTTCGCACCAGGCCAGGGCTTGTCCTGGGAGTAATGCCGGGCATAAAGTACCGTAGCGATACGTTGCAGCTTGCGCCGGGCGACGCATTGTATCTTTACACGGATGGAATAACCGAGCAGCCGGACGCGAACAACGTTCTTTTCGGAGAGGAGCGGCTTGAACACGACCTCGCCGGCATGCTTGCGGGCGGAACCGCACTTTTCGAAGGTTCGCGCTCGAGGCTGCTCGGCGCGCTTCTTGCGTGCGTAAGGGCGCATGGACTTGGCGTCGAGCAGGCTGACGACTGCACGCAGCTGCTGATCCGCTACAACGGGTTGCGGACGGCGAAGAGCTTTGCCCCAACGCAGGAAGGCATCGCTGCCGCGTCGTCCTTCCTTGACGAGTGCGTCGAGAAGCCGTCGCTTCTGCCGACCTTGCACATAATACTGGACGAGATCTGCTCTAACATAGTCAAGCATTCCAACGCCAAAGGCTTCGAGATAGTCCTTGAGAAGACACAAAATCCCGAAGGGGTCAAGCTGACTTTCATTGACGATGGCGTGGCGTACGATCCGCTGTCTCACGCAGACCCTGACACGACGCTGTCTGCAGCGGAACGGCCTATCGGAGGACTTGGAATAATGATGGTCAAGAAGATGTCGGATTCCGTCAGCTACGAGCGGTCTGGAGAGCGCAACATCCTTACGGTCGTCAAAAGATGCAATGAGACAGATTGAACTTCTTTCGCCCGCCGGAGATTTCGAAACGGCGCTTTCCGCGTTCGAGGCAGGGGCGGACGCCGTGTACTGCGGGTTGCAGGATTTCTCCGCCCGCGCGTTTGCGAAGAACTTCTCGTTCGAAGATCTCAGGCACATAGTCGCCTATGCCCACGCCAAGGGACGCAAGGTGTACGTCACCTTCAACACCGTACTGGACGAGGCTGATGTCGATGCCGCGATAGAGACCCTCGCCCGTCTTGAGGAGATCGCTCCTGACGCGCTCATCGTGCAGGATCTGGGTGTTGTGCGCATATGCCGCAGGCATTTTCCCGGGCTGGCGCTTCACGCATCGACCCAGCTTGTGGCGCACAACCTTGAAGGCGTGCTCGCCATGAAGGCGCTCGGGTTCACACGGGTAGTCCTGGCCCGCGAGCTTTCGGTCGAGGAGATCGCCTCCATAGCAAAGCGATGCGGGGGAATGGAGCTGGAGTGCTTCATACACGGCGCGCTCTGCTATTCGATCTCCGGACTTTGCCTCTTCTCGGCGATGGAAAAGGGTCGCAGCGGCAACCGTGGCAGGTGCGCATACTGCTGCCGGCTTCCTTATGCGGATGAGACCGGGGGCAAGACGCTCGCATTCTCGATGAAGGACATGCGTGTCGGAGAGGATGTGCGCAAGCTGGTAGACGCAGGCGTCGCCTCTCTGAAGATAGAAGGCCGCATGAAGTCCGCGCTGTATGTCGCAAGCGCAACCTCGTACTATCGTGCGCTGCTTGACGGGCGGCGAGATGGCGCGGCGACGCTGGCGGATCTTGAGACTGTGTTTTCGCGGCGCACGACGGATCTCTATCTGAACGGTCCTCGTGAAGATGTGATAGACCCCGTGTCCCTCGGTCATCTTGGAACGCCTGTAGGCACAATCAAGCGCATAACGAAGGATCGCGACGGGCGCAGTTGGCTGAGATTCCATACGGCCCGTGCGCTGGAGAGGCATGACGGACTTCAGTTCGCCGCGCCGGACGGCGGGAAGCCTCTCGGATTCGGAATCTCCGAGATGCGGCAGGCGATATCCAGGGCCAACGTGTTCGAGGTGTCCGCCGGTTCCGACGTCGAGATTCTGCTGCCGGAGGACGGCGATACGGATTGGACAAATGCGTTGCGCAGCGGAGACACAGTCTACTGCTCGATGTCCAACGCGGTAAAGCGAAAGTTCCCATCGCCGAGCTTCAGACCGAGCGAGTATCCGGGCGGAACAGTAGTTGACGTGACGGTCGGACTTTCCGGGGCGCGTATAACCGCTTCGGCGGAAATCCATGGAAGAGCCGTGTGTTGCGTGGCGAGCGGCGATTTTGCGCAGGCGAAGAATCCGGAGAAGACGTATGCGGCGGTCAAGAAGGCGTTCTCGAAGCTAGGCGAGACGGACTATCGGCTTGGACGGCTCGTGCTCGACGATCCCGAAAGGCGGTTTGCGCCGATGCGCGTGTTGAATGACCTCAGACGCGATCTTGTGGAGCGGCTCGACGCGGCGGCATGCGATGCGCGGAGATCGAAGATCGAGGCTGCCCAGTCCGATGTGGAGTGCGTCGATCTTGCTGCCGGGAGGCCGCGCAGGACGGTAAAGCTGCGTGCCGGACAGAAACTGCCGGAAGGAGATTGGGATGAAGTTGTAGTCGCCGTATCGCCCGGTTGTCAGGATGTCGGACGGTATCCGGTAGGGAATCTGCGCCTTGCATTGCCAGTATACACGGCGGAACCTGAGTTCGGCAAGCTTCGCGTGATGGTAAAGCGGCTTGTGCGCGAGGGATTCTTGAAGTGGGAGGCCAGCGACCTGGCGACCCTTTCGCTCCTCAAGTCTGCGGGGATAAGGGACATCACTGCAGACTGGACCCTATATGCTTTCAATTCCCGTTCGCTTGCAGAACTGGCGTCGCTTGGTGTTGGACGTTTCGTGGCCAGCCCGGAGAACAGCCGCGAGAACATGCAGTATCTTGCGGAAAGCGGATACGACGTTGAGTTCCTGTCGCAGCAGTCGACGCCTCTTTTCATCTCGATGACGAAGCCTGCATCGGAGAAAGTTGACGGGTTCGCAGTCTACCGGCGCGACGGACTTTGGGTGACGACGCGTCCCGTGACGCGCACGTTCGACCTGCCCGAGGGAGTATCTACGCGCATAGACCTCAGCTGGGAGGCTCCATGATACGTCAGCTAGTCAAGAAGGCCATGCGTGTGTTTTGGCTTCTGCCAGGATTCGCGCTGTGGGCGTCGTTCCCGCCGATGGGCGAGATGACGGACTGCCTTTTTGCGCTTGCGCCGCTCATGTGGCTGGCTCGCAATGCAGAGACCCGGGTGGCCGTTAGGCGCTGGTTCCTTAACGGATTCGTCTTCTGGTTCGCAACGCTTTCATGGATGCCTGCGATAGTCAAGAACGGAGGGCCATGGCCGCTGGTCGTTCTTGGCTGGGGCGCACTCGCCGCATATTGTGCGGCCTATTTTGCCGCGTTCGGCTATCTTTCTTCGAAGGCGTGGGCTGTCGTCAAGGGACGGGGATACGCATGGCGGTTGGCTGCAATTGTCATCGTGGAGCCTGTGCTGTGGGCCGGACTTGAGATCGTGCGCTCCCGGCTTTTGGGAGGTTTCGCATGGAACCAGCTGGGAGTTGTGCCGGCTGTGGGCGGTTTTGGCGCGCCGGCGGCGCTCGGCGGCGTGTACCTTCTTTCCATGGTCGTGGTTCTGATAAACGGAACGGTCGCCTCGATAGCAGAGCGCGTGCTTGCCCCGGAAAGGCGACATTGGACGCGCAGCGTGGAGACGCTTCTCCCGTTCGCGATCATATGGGGAGTGTATTCTTTAGCCAAGGCGATGGACTCTTGCCGGATGGAGACGGAAGGTTACGAACAGTCCATGCCGGTCGCGATGATCCAGCGCAACTTCCCCTGCGTATTCAAGGAGTCCGACGAGAATCCGATGGATATCTACGAGAGACTTCTCGGCAATGTCGCGCCGCTTCAGCCGAGCCTCGTCGTCTTGCCCGAAAGCGCATACTGCGAGGCGGGGTGGTTCGGATCAAGGGCCGCCATGGAGTTCTCGCGCTGGGTTTGCGGGCAGACCGGCGCAAAGGCCGTGCTGGGAGGCGGCACGCGATTCGAGGACGGAAAGGAGTTCAATTCGGCAGCCCTGTACAACATGTCGGAAGATTCCTGCCTGGTTTACGACAAGGTCCATCTAGTGCCGTTCGGCGAATACATACCGGGCGACAAGTGGCTGACTTCTCTTCAGAAGCTTGCGCCGGTCGGCAGCTGTACAGCAGGCGAACTGAAGACCCTCGACTTCAACGGAGTGAAACTCGGTGTCGCAATCTGTTTCGAGGATACGGATTCCGCGCAGATCCGGCGGCTTGCGAGGATGGGTGCGCAGATTCTTGTCTTCATCACCAACGACAGCTGGTTCTCCTATTCGGACGAGGCCCTGCAACACGCATGGCAGGCGGTGGCGAGAAGCGTCGAGACCGGACTGCCTGTCGTGCGCGTCGGCAATTCCGGCGTTACGGGCACGATCATTCCCTGGGGCGGGGCGACATGGCTTATCGGCGAAGACGGCAAGCCGCTTGTGGACAAGCATGGTTCGATGCTGGATCGTGTGCCTTACTATCCGCACTCGCGGATTTGGACGCCTTACGTCCTGCTTGGAGACGTGCCGATCCTTGCGGCTTTTGCGGCGCTTCTGCTTGGACTGTTCATTCCATCTGCAGGCGGATGGCTTTCGAGATTGCGCGGAAGGCTCTGCGCAGGAAAGGATTCTTAGAGATGGGTGTGAAGAGGATACTTGTGCTGAACGGTCCGAACCTGAACCTGCTCGGCGTTCGTGAACCGGCGATATATGGCTCGCGGACATACGGCGATCTGGTGGCGTTTGTGCAGGGCGTGGCGGCCGAGCTTGGTGTAGCTGTCGAAGTCAGGCAGAGCAACTTCGAAGGCGAGCTCGTGACATGGATACAGCAGGCGCGCGGCGCATTCGATGCAATTGTGCTCAACGCCGCAGCCTACACCCACACCTCTGTGGCGATACTCGATGCGCTAAAGGCCGTTGGAGTCAGAACGGTCGAGGTGCATCTGTCCGATCCGGAGACGCGAGAGGATTTCCGCCGCCTGTCGTACGTTTCAATGGCGGCAGAGGTCACGTTCAAGGGTAAGGGTTTCGAGTCTTACGCCGATGCGCTGCGCCATCTGGCGGAAAAGGAGGTGCGCTGATGCCGCTATACGTATACGAGGCGAAAGATTCCGAGAAGGGTTGCGACAAGTGCCGTAACGGGTTCGAGATACCCCAGTCGCTGAAGGAAGAAAAGCTTGTCCACTGTCCGTATTGTCGCGCCGAAGTGTACCGCGTGATTTGCGCACCAGGTCTTACGCACTCCAGGACCGACCTGCACTACCGCGCAAAGCGGGCGGGATTCCACACGCTCAAGCGCGTAGAGAAGGGTGAATACGAAAAGATCTACTGACATGACCATCGAAGAGCTGGACAGGCATTTCATGGCGATGGCGCTCCGCGAGGCGGAGAAGGCGGCTGCGGACGGCGAGGTTCCCACTGGTTGCGTGATAGTCGAGATTCCCGAGGGTGGCGCATCGATGCCAGCCGAGTGTCGCATACTAGGACGCGCCCACAACCAGACGGAGGGACTTGTGGACGCCACGGCGCACGCCGAGATGCTGGCGTTGTCGCAGGCGTTTGCGGCAAAGGGAAACTGGCGCTTGTCCGGCAGCAGGCTGTACGTGACGAAAGAGCCATGCCCCATGTGCGCCGGCGCGATAGTGCTCGGCAGGCCGGACGCCGTCGTTTGGGGCGCGAGCGATCCCAAGCGTGGAGGCTCCACGGTGTTCGACATTTTCCGGCATCCGGGCATCAACCACCATCCTGAACTTGTGCCTGGAGTGATGGAGGATGCATGCGCGGATGTACTGCGTGATTTCTTCCGCTCGCGACGCAAGTAATCTGGTGGCAAAGTTCAAATCGTTTTGGTATAATGTTCACCATGAAAATGGTAAAAGTCGACAAGGGCGTAAGTTTTGGAGGTCGCGGGCTCACGTTCATAGCGGGGCCGTGCGTGATCGAATCGCGCGAGATGGCGCTTGACCTGGCCAAGAGGCTTGTTGCGCTTGCGCGCAAGCTGAAGGTCGGCTACATATTTAAGGCGAGCTTCGACAAGGCGAACCGCACGTCTGTCGATTCGTTCCGAGGCCCTGGAATCGACAAGGGCCTTGAGATACTCGCCGAGATACGTTCGAAGTTCGACGTGCCCGTGCTTACCGACATTCATGAGCCTTGGCAGTGCAAGCCGGTCGCGGAGGTTTGCGACGTATTGCAGATCCCCGCCTTCCTCGCGAGGCAGACGGATCTTGTCGTCGCGGCCGGAGAGACCGGTGCTGTCATCAATGTGAAGAAGGGCCAGTTCATGGCGCCGGAGGACATGTCTCAGGTCATTCGCAAGATCGAGTCCACCGGCAACAAGCGCATAGTCCTCTGCGAGCGAGGAGCATCCTTCGGCTACCGCAACCTTGTAGCCGACATGCGCAGCCTCCTTATCATGAGGGAGCTTGGATATCCTGTCGTGATGGACGCGACGCATTCCGTTCAGCGTCCGGGCGGGCTCGGGACAGGGTCGGGCGGTGACGGCCGTTGGGCGCCTGCCATTGCCCGCGCCGCCGTGGCCACTGGCGTTGACGGTGTTTTCATGGAGACACATCTCGATCCGAAGGTTGCGAAAAGCGATGCTGCGAACGCGATAAAGTTCTCCGAAGTCGAAAAGCTGTGGAAGGTGCTTCTTCGCATACATGAGATTGTCCGTTGAGATTTTCCTGTTCGCCGCGTCACTTGCGCTGACTGCGCATGCGTTCGATTCGGCGGAATGGCTGGCCCAGCGCGCCATGCTCGACCTTGAGGCCGAGCGGCTTCGCGACGCCTATGCGAAGTACAGCACGGCCGACATCGAACCTGCCGAGTCCATTGTCGTTCCGGTCGAAAGCTATTCGAACGGTGCGGTCAAGACCAGCATTGCGGCGAAACGCGCGCGATTCTTCGTAAAGGAGGGATTCGTGTGGGGTGAGGGCGTGGAGATACGCCAGTTCCGGCGCGATGGATCGCTGGAGTCCAAGATCGATGCCGACAACTGCGTGGTAGACCGCGACACGCGCAGCGGATGGATCGAAGGCCATGCCCATGCCGAGTTCAAGGACGAGGCGGTGCTCGACGGCGAGAGGGTCTACTTCTCGGCCATGGAGGAGTATCTCAAGATATATTCCGGTACGGTGCTTAAGGCTGACGGCAAGGAACTGCGATCCAGGCGGGCCGACTACGACCATCAGAACGGAGTCGCCATGTTCGACGGCGACGTCGAGCTTCGCGGTCGCGAGAAGAAGAACGACTATACTCTCGATGCTGGGCAGGCCTTTGCGTTCCTGTCCGGGACGAACGAACTGCGTCGCGTCGTTGCGCTCGGCGGGGTCGCGGTCAGAAGCGGAGACAGGGAAGGCTTCTGCGACAGGGCCGTGTTTACGAAACGCGATTCCAAGATAGTCATGTACGGCGATGGCGAGTCTGTGACTGCAAGGCTTGTCGACAACTCAAAGCGCCGCAGCGAGGTTGAGGGCGTCCGCATAACTTTCTGGACGGACAGCGAGCAGGTCGAGGTTGTGGACTCCAAGGTCTCGCTGGACACAAATGGACTTAAACTACCGAAGGGACCAGAGGGACGATGAACGCAGATCCAGTTCTAGACGCAATGAAGGCCATGGCGGACGAGCGTGTCCGCAGGGAGCCGGACCTTAAGGCGACTGGCCTAGTCAAGGTCTACGGCGACCGTACTGTGGTCAACGGCATGTCGATGGAAGTCAATTGCGGAGAGATTGTAGGCGTGCTGGGACCGAACGGCGCAGGCAAGACGACGACGTTCTACATGGTTGTCGGTCTGGTGAAGCCGGACGGCGGCAAGGTTGTCTTCCGCGGCAAGGACATCACCCGCATGCCCGTCTACATGCGTGCGAGGACCGGTCTCGGCTATCTTGCGCAGGAGCCGAGCGTTTTCAGGAAGCTCAGCGTATGGGACAACGTCATGGCGATACTTGAGGCGCTGCCTCTTTCCCGCAAGCAGCGCAAAGCGCGCGCGGAAGAGCTTCTCGTGCCGTTCGACCTGATGAAGGTCGCAAAACAGCCGGCATATACCCTTTCGGGCGGCGAGCGCCGCAAGCTTGAGATTGCCAGATCCCTTGTCCGGAACCCCGCCATACTCATGCTAGACGAACCGTTCGCCGGAGTGGATCCGTTGAGCGTCAACGAGATTCAGGATATCGTGCGCAAGCTGGCCGGTCAGGGGCTTGGCATAATAATAACGGACCACAACGTGCGCGAGACCCTGTCGGTCGTCGATCGTGCATACATGGTATACAACGGGCAGCTTCTCAAGACAGGCACGACCGAAGAGCTTGTTGCCGATCCCGAAGTAAGGGCCCGCTACCTCGGCGACGGCTTCAGGATGTAGGATTTTCACCAACACACAGAACAAGGAGGAAAGGAATGAGCATAGAAGTCACGATGAGGCACAGCGATGTTCGCATCGAATCGCTGAAGGAATATGCGGAGACGCGAATGGCCAAGCTCAAGGAGAAGTTTCCCAAGGTGACCAAGGTCACGATAGTGATCGACGTCGATGTCAAGAAGCACATGTACATGGCCGAAGTCGTGGCGAACCGTCTCGGCGAGGTCGCGGTCGGAGCGAAGGAATTCTCCGACAGTGCCAAGAGCGTGATAGACACCGCCGCGGCACGTGCCGAGAGGCAGCTTCTCAGAATGCGCGTCAAGAGGCGCAAGGGAACGGTTCGCAAGCAGCGCGCCGCCTCCGTCAAGAACTGACGAGATGAAGACGCTCCCGACCAAGGCGAACGCGAGGGGCAGCTCGTTTACGGTGGCCGACTTTGTCGAAGCCGGCGCCGTGCGGCTGCGCCTTTCCGTGATCGCCGGCGGGAAAAGTCTTGGGCGCGTTCTGCACGAGCCGATCGTCAACCGGCCGGGCCTCGCGCTCACAGGCTTCTATGAACACTTTGGCTGGAGCCGTGTGCAACTGATAGGCAACGGCGAGGTCGCCTACCTTAATTCGCTGGATCGTGACACCCGTCTGTCCAGGATAAGGGAAATGATCGACCGCAAGGCGTTCTGCTTCGTGTTCACCAACGGGTATGTTCCCCGCAAGGATGAAATTGCCCTTGCCGAGGAGTACGGTGCGGTGCTTCTCTCAACCCCGCTGAAGACGAGGGTGTTCGCAAACCAGGCGACGTTTGTTCTCGGTGCGCTTGCCGCGCCGACCGCGACAATCTACGGAACGATGGTCGAGGTCGCCGGGATAGGGGTTCTTTTTGAGGGAGATCCAGGACTGGGCAAGAGCGAGACGGCTCTGGGTCTGGTAAAGAAGGGCGCGGCGCTTGTGGCCGACGACCTCACATGCATCCGCAAGGATGTGGGCAACGATACGCTTTACTGCTCAGCCTGCGACTCCACGGCAGGATTCATGGAGATACGCGGAATTGGAATCGTCCACATACCGAGCATTTTCGGAGTCAACGCCGTAAGGCACGAGAAGCGACTCCAGCTTGTGATCACATTCAGGCTCCTGGACGAAGTCAAGGGCGAGATAGACCGCATAGGCCTGCGCCGTCGCTTCAGGACGATACTTGGAGTCGATGTCCCCAATGTCGTCATACCTGTTTCGGAAGGACGGGATCTCGTGAACCTTGTCGAGACGGCCGTTCAGCAGCAGAAGCTTACTTTTGCCGGGCACAATCCGGTTACTGAACTTTCGGAACGTCTGCGCCGTCGCGCGGATGAAGCACAATCTAATTCGGTAAAAAAGAGGGGAAAACGCAATGGCGGATAAAATCACACGCGAGTTTACGCTTTTGAACAAGTACGGAATGCATGTCCGGCCTGCGGGTCTTTTCGCAAAGACGGCGAGCCGCTATGACGCCGAGGTTGAGGTCGAGAAGGACGGGAATGTCGTCTCCGGCAAGTCCATAATGGCTCTTATGACGCTTGAGGCGACGCATGGTGCCGTTCTCAAGGTGGTGGCCTCCGGCCCTCAGGCGAATGAAGTGCTGGACGAGCTCGAGGCTCTCATCGCCCGCAAGTTCGACATCCCGGATGAGCAGTAATCCCGCCATGACGACGCTCGCGGGGATAGCGACTTCCCGCGGACTCGTTGCGGGGCCCGTCTTCCTGTACAGGGGGGACGGCGAGATTCCCGTTCCCGAATATGTAGTCGAGAACGGACGCGAGGAGGAGGAGTTCCGCCGTTACGAAAGGGCGGTTGCCGACATACGGCGCGATCTGGAGAGCCTGATATCGGTTCTGCGCGAGAGGACGGGCCGAGAAGATGTCCGCGTGTTCGAATGCCACTTGATGTTCCTCGACGATCCTATGCTCGAGACTTCGGTCAGGCGCAGCATAACGGTAGATCACTTGAATGCGGAGTCCGCAGTAAAGGCTTTCGTTTCAAAGATGCGGACACAGTTCACCCGGATGAACGATTCGTATTTCCGGGAGAGGGTGCGGGACTTCGACGATGTGGAGCGCCGCCTTCTTATAGCGCTTACCGGTTTTGCGCAGAAGACCCATTTCGAGCTGAAGGCTCCGTCGATAATTGTAGCCGACGACCTTACTCCCTCTGAGACGGTCCGCTTGCCGCGCGAGAACATACTCGGTTTCGCGACAAACGGCGGTTCGGCGACCAGCCACGTGGCTCTTCTTGCCAGGGCGATGAACATACCGGCCGTTACCGGGCTTGGCGATGTGACGTCGCAGGTGAAGCCCGGCATGACGGTCATCCTTGACGGCAACAACGGCACGATAACGATAAATCCTGACAAATCCACGATGTCGCTGTTCGAGACGGTGCGCAGACATCGTGACGAGATTGCAAGGGCAGACCACTCCGACATGCCGGCCGGAACCCTTCGCGAAGGCGGGGAGGTGAAGATATACGCGAACATACACCCTGGCGTTCCGGTATCAGGCCTCAAGGAGGTTGGTGCGCGCGGGGTAGGACTGTACAGGAGCGAGTACCTTTGGCTGAATCGCGAGCGCGAGCCGACCGAAGACGAACAGTTCGAAGCGTATCGCGAGGCCATTGAGCAGACCGCCAAGCTCTCGCCGGGCGCGTCAATAACCATACGCGCCCTGGACATAGGCGGCGACAAGACGGTGAAGGGCATATCCGCCAAGGAGGCCAACCCGTTTCTCGGAAACAGGTCGATACGCTATCTCCTTTCCAACGTGGATGTGTTCAAGACCCAGCTCAGGGCTGTGCTCAGGGCTTCGGCCTACGGCAGAGTATACCTGATGTATCCGATGGTGAGTTGCGTCGAAGAGCTCAACGAGGCGGCGGTGGTGCTTGCCGACGTCAAGAGAAAGCTGGACGAGGAGGGCCTGGCCTACGACAAGGCGATGCCGGTGGGTGCGATGATAGAGATTCCTTCTGCGGCCATAAATGCCGACGCAATGGCGCGTCGCGTGGACTTCTTCTCCATAGGGACTAACGACCTCATACAGTATACGATGGCTGCCGACCGAAGCAACGAAGCTGTCGCCCACCTCTACCAGCCGACGAATCCAGCCATACTCTACCTCATGCGCAGGACGATTTCGGCCGCCCACCGCCACGGAATAAAGGTTGGAGTCTGCGGCGAGAGCGCGTCCGATCCGATAGTCGGAGTTCTGTGGGCTGCATTGGGCATCGACATGCTTTCCATGTCCGGCGCCTACATACCTGTCATGGCCAAACTCTTCCGCCGTCTCACGCGAAAGGATCTTGACGAGTACGCGGCCCTCGTTAACAGCATGGACGATTCGTCGACAGCGCAGGACATATTCGAGTCCTGCCGCGAGTGGCTGGAACGCAAAATACCAGACCTGGACGACCTTCTGATATGATCGAGACTTCCGAACTTGTCGTGGAGCGGGTCGCAGGGGTTGTCGGCGGAAGGATTGTGGACAATTCCGGTTTGGCCAGCCCGGAGACCATGGCGGCGACCGGTTTTGCTTCGCGTCGTGTGGCGTCTGAAGCCTCGTCGCTTCATTCGATGTCACTTCGGGCCGCGCGGCGCGCGTTGCATGGTTTGGATGTGTCTTGCATCAGCGGCGTCGTTGCGGCGACTTTCTCCGGCGAGGACCGATTCCCCGCACTGTCCATAAGGCTCGCCGGCGAGCTTGGCTTGTCTCGTGATATTCCGACGATAGACCTTCAGATGGCCTGCAGCGCCTATCCATATGCGCTTTATGTCGCCGGACGGATCTCATCTGATACAGGCGGCAAGGTTCTTGTCGTGGACGGAGACATTCAGTCGCGTCTGGTTGATCCTAAAGACGGGGCTACGGCGCCGCTTTTCTCCGACGCCTCGACTGCATCTGTCGTAAGTGTGGATTCTTCCGGCACATCCATGTTCGGCTTCATGTCCAGAACCTCGGATGCGTTGGTCTGCCCACTGTCCGGGCCGATCTCAATGGACGGTTTCAAGGTGTTTTCCTTCGTGGCGTCCGATGTCGTCAAGTTTCTGCGCAGGTTCGGTTCCGGCTTTGATCATTTTGTGCCTCACCGGGCCAACATGTATATGGTTCGGCAGCTTGCGAAGTCCCTAGGACTTGAAGATCGTCTGATGGTCTGCCCTGCGGAGTATGCGAATCCCGGATCTTGTTCTGTTCCGCTTGCCATAGCCGCTCACGGACATGCGGGCCGTGCGTTGGTTTGCGGCTTCGGTGCGGGGCTCTCGGCTGCCGCTGGCGTTGTAAGGCTTGCAGAAGGGGTTTCCCATGGAGTGGAGGATGACCCCGGTGCGTAGGCTCTTCTTGGCTTTTTCCGCGTTAACGGTCTGCGGTTGCATGGACTTTTCGGTATCCGAATTGGCAGACGCAATCGGCAGTTCCAGGGTTGTCGCTAGAATAGGAGTAATCGCCTATCCTGAGGTCTCTCGTCCAAATACCGTCGGCAGGCTTAAGAAGTCATTAGCGTATTTTCAAGGGAAGAAGGTCGATGCAGTTGTTGTGCTGGGTGACCTTACGAAGGACGGCTATCTGAACCAGTATCGTTTGATCGCCAAGACTTGGGACGATGTGTTCAGGAATCCGGTGACAGGCGTAGATCCCAATCCTCCACGTCGCGTATTTGTGCTTGGTGACGGCGACCGAAGCCGTTACAGGCCCGAGTTCGCTGATGAGCTTGGTGGTGACCTTATGCCGGAAGGCGGAGCGGTCGAAGTCAACGGATTCGCATTTACGGCAATGTGCGGGCGCCCTGCCGATCTCTCGATTCCGACATTCTACGCGTACGGCAAGCCTGCTCTTACGGACGAGCTTTGCTACTATCCTCGAACTGGCATGGCAGTCAATGCAGGTTCGCTAAGCGGAGTCGAGCCCAAGACCGGCTATGAATCTGTAAAAAAGGCGGCCTCTGCCTCGCAAGGATTGCTTGTCACGGTTTACAAGGACGAGATGGTAGTGTCGCGGCTGGATTTCGGCGACAACGAACAGGTTGCGCCTGACTGGAGAGTCCCGTTGTCCAAGTCCGCTGAAGGAGCTCGGCTAGATGATACTGCCCCCCAGTTCTGGGACGACACGCGCCTAATGGTCGTGAAGGGATACGACCAGAAGGAAGGTGTTTCATACAAAGTGACATGGCCGCCCGTGCTGGCTAAGCATACCGGCGTTCGGGCCTTCTCGTATGAAGTGGACGCGGTCATGGATGTCGGCGGCAGGAATGCGGTCGTCAAGCGGATGTTTGTCCTCTCTCCCAACTTCTTCAGATCGGAAGATCGCGACGTCGAGCCGATATCATGCCGATTCAGCGCTGTAGGCATGCCCGAGGGAGCTAATTTGTGCTTCACGGTTACGCCGGTATCTTCCGCCGGAGCAAGGGGCCGCAAGCTGGTATGCTCGGTGGAGAATTTTCTTTGACATACCCCCTTGCGCTCCGCAATCAGAAATGGTATACTACACACCGTTTTCCGATTTGGGGCTGTAGCTCAACTGGATAGAGCATCAGACTACGAATCTGAGGGTTGTGGGTTCGACTCCCGCCAGCCCCGCCAGTCGGAGAAGCCAGATTGCGGGG
>Ga0265298_10000481_pt1 | contig 59392 bp, 51 predicted proteins | sample AusTroGonzalo_MG_3_FD_193486 | JGI IMG/M metagenome (GOLD analysis project Ga0265298, IMG submission 193486) | Bovine rumen microbial communities from tropical cattle in Woodstock, Queensland, Australia - Gonzalo_01 | ecosystem: Host-associated > Mammals > Digestive system > Stomach > Rumen ... | reverse complement strand
CGAGGTTGATGGTCACGGTTGTACCACTTGCGATACTCAACGTACTGTTGCTGAGGTCGATGTCGGCCGTAACGATGATGTTCGCGCCATCGTTTGCTATCGCTGCACGCAGTTCGCTGTCCGTGTCAACGCTGTAGTCGGTTGCCAAAGCCCCTTGTGCGACCGCGCACAAAAGGGCGAAAATTAGTAATCTGATAGTTTTTATAGTCATTGATGATTATGTTTTGCAGCCGTCGAGGGAGTCGAACCCTCGACGGCCTGAGGGCATTAGGCCCATGTTGGTTTATTTTTTCGTTAAAACGATTTTCTTGTTCACAATCTTTCCGCTCTCTGTCTTGCCCTGGATGATGTAGACACCGGTGTTGAGTTCGTTCAAGTTCGTGCTCTGCATGAGCTGTCCGTTGACGTTGAAGATTCTCTCGATATTGACGATTTCTTCATCTTCGTATATTTCTTCGACATCAGCGTTCTGACCCATTGTGCCGTTCCAGCCAAAGTTCTGGGCGTAGATGTTACCGTTATCGTAGTCATTAGCCCAGGCTATTATGTTTTGTCCATTGTGGAAACCTGAAATGATTTCGGGGTATTCTCTCTTATCTGCGGAAGAGCTCAATTCGGTTTGCCACAACACATTGCCGTTCATGTCAATGCCAACCGCCTCAAGGGTGGTGAGGGGAATTCCATCTTCTACTTGTTTGAAATAGGTCACAGCGAAACCGCTGCCGTCTTCAAAGGAGGAAATTGTTGGTATACTGATAGGTCTGCCATCGTTGTAGAAAACCATGACACCCTCGTCCCAGACGCGTTCGCCGGTGGCAGTGATGCGGTTTACAAATAATCTTGAATCATGTTGACTGCCGTTTTTCTGTACGTAGGTGATGAGCAGGTCATGAGAAACAGGGTCGACAGAGGTATAAGGATCAACGTAAACGTGGGCCAGGTCAGCCGAGTGTACAGTGACGCCGAGGGTGTCGCTGATGGTGCTGTTGCCGTCGGCATCGAAGTGGAACACGCGGACGTTAAACATCTGGGAAAGATAAGTATCTCCTTGATTAATGTACACGTATGCACCGCCTAAGCCGTCTAGCTCCACTTTTTGGCAGTAAGGACCTGTATTGTTCAAATTTCCCATCAATCTGACATCCTGAAGGGTCTGTGTGCCGTCTTTGGCGTAGCCCGTGAGATGGATATCCACGACTGAACTTAACGAACTTCCTTCTTGGTAAACATACACATGTTCATATGTCAGAAAAACGCTGTTGTCATCACGGAGGACGAGCTTTCCGTACGTGCTTATTGTGGTATCGTTGGGTGCCTCGATGGTGATCAGGGGATTCAAGGTGCCGTCGGCATTGATGTATTGTAGGTAAAGATTATTGTTGTCATTGCCCAATGCCCATGCGCCGTTGTCTTTGCCGGCAATGATTTCGGCGCGCTTGCCGCCATTGCCATCGAAAAGCAGAACACCTTGTTCACCCCAGGCGTAGGTGCCGTCGGGATGGAATCTCATCGCCACAGTTGTTGCGTCGGCAGTGGAGAAGCAGGCCACCAGGTCATGATCAGGGGTAATGTCTATCGCACGGCCATCCGAATGATCTAAATAAGCGAACTGGTTCAGGCGGAGACCACCGGGACCCCATTGCGGAGTGCCGTCAGCGGTGAGACGCTGAAATGTAGGGATAAAGCCATTGGTACGCGCGAGAGAACCCCAATGGAAATAGGTGTCGTTCGTCTCCACATCGGTCACGATTATTATTCCGCCAGAAATAGAGTTGTTTTCATGGTTGCCGATGAGGTTGTTTGTGGCCGGGTTGTCGGTCCACTGGGCTTGTAGCGCAAATGAGGCCACCATAGCCATGAACAGTAAAGATAGTTTTCTCATAATTTATGATTTTTAAAGTTAAAAAAGTAGTATGTAAAAATACTACAAATACACATGCGCGAAGCAACGCAGATAAATGGTCGGATGGTTTTCGACAAATAAACGGACAAAAAGACAAAATGTCGGATGATTTCAGACAAAATGTCGGATGGTCTTTATCCCAAAGTGGTGCGGTAAGCGGTAGGAGTCAGGCCGTATTTGGCCTTGAAGTTGCGAGTGAAAGTGTCAGCGTTGGCAAAACCGCTGGCCTGACAAATCCTCTCAACACTGAGTTCAGGCTGCTCGTTCATCAGACGTACAGCATAATCCAGACGAAGATCACTGATGAGGGTGGTGAGCCGTCCATGATCACTGCCCTGCGAGAAGGCAGCACCAATGCGTTCCTTCGTCAAACCGGTGCGTTCGATGAGCGTCTGACGTTCAAATAAAGGATTGAGGAATAGCTGCTCATGCTCTATGAGGTCACGCAGATAAACGTAGAGGTCGGCGTCAGAGAGCTCTGCCGGACTGTCAGTCAACGGCTCCATAGGCTGCACTGGCTTCAACTCACGATACCTTTTCTTATACTCTGAAACCTCAGTGATCTGCTGAGCGAGGATTTTGTTTTGCTTTTTCGTCTTACGCCACTGTCTCCAAACGTAAATGGCAAACAGAAATATCAGAATACTTATAGAAACTATAACCCTACGTGACGCTTCCGCGCGATGTGCGGCATCACGCTGGCGTTCAATCTCACGCTGCTGCTCCTGGGCATGGAAACGCGCAGCATAAAGATGTGCCTTGCCCTGCAGCAACTCCTCGTTAAGATTTTCAGTAATACTGATATAACGTCTCCAATAACCATTCGCCTCAGCATGCTGACCTAGTGCCTCACCAATCCTGGCACGCGATTTGAGTATGCGGGCGAAGTTGTCGTTCAAGGTGTCGTTGTCAAGCTTCCGCTCCACCTCGTCGTAAATGGCAAGCACACGGTCATATTCCCCCAACTTTTCCAAAGTCGGTGTCATCATGAAACGTCCCGTGAGACTCTGCCCGGAGGAAGTGTTGTCGTAAAGCGAAAGATAATATCTTGCTTTATTTTGATTGCCAGTGTTTGTATATGCTGCCGCCAAATATCCGTAAGCCTTTCCGCGATAGAAACTGATATAGTTTGGACGACTTGCTTCTGAAGGCTCGCGTATGCTGGAATCATGATAGTTGTCAGGGTGTTTCTCGAAGTCGGAAAGCAAATCAAGCATGTGCTCGGCGGCAGTGATGGCTTGGTCGTAATTCCCTTTCTCTATACATATCTCAGCCTTGCGTCTCAGCGCGATAATGGAGGCGTCGAGTTCGTTGAACTTCATCGTGCCGTCGAGATGGCAAATGACAGAGTCAAGTTTTGCAAGCCCTTCCTCCTGCTCACCTATGCGAATGAGGAAAGCGCCTATCTCGGCATCGGTGCGCAACGCCTCGGTCTCTTTGCCATTCTCACGATAGAGGTCGCTTAACTGAGTAGCCCAGTGCAAAGCCTGCTCATAGTCCTTTCTCAACCTGCAGGCATTCAGCAACACTTCCAGCACCTCCTGTTTTTGACCAGCATCAGCCAGCACCTCGTCGTTCTGCATCAGCCGTTCGGAAATCAAGATGGCAGTGTCGAACTGCAAAGAACCAATCGCTTTGGAATAGACTAAGGCGCGCAGATAATCCGCACGTACATCAGTTATGTTACCCAATATTTCCGCCGAGTCGATAATCTGCAACGCACGTTCAGGCTGTCTGCCATATATGCTCATCACCATCTTCTCCGAATAAAGAGTGTCGGCCGGTTGCGCAACAATAACTTCCGTGCAGGCTGTCATCACAATGGCTAAAACAAATAATAATATGTGTGTTATTTTTTTCATGAAATAAAGTCACAAAGATATAAAAAAAAAGAAACGCCATTACGACATTTCTTTTAATTTTGTACATCCTCAGGGATTCGAACCCTGGACCCATTGATTAAGAGTCAATTGCTCTACCAACTGAGCTAAGGATGCATCATTTTTCGAGCTGCAAAATTACTACATATTTCAATACGTCCGACATTTTTCTTAAAAATATTTTTCAACAATGATTTTTAATACGTTTCATTGAAAAATTTACTACTTTTGCAAAAATTTTGAAAACAACATTATAAAAATAAATTATCATGGCATTCAACCTCAGAAACAGAAACTTCCTGAAGCTTTTGGACTTCACACCGGAAGAAATTAAATTTTTCCTCACCTTGGCCGCTGACCTCAAACACGCCAAATACACCGGCACCGAGCAGCCTCGCCTGAAAGGTAAGAACATCGCCCTCATATTCGAGAAAACCTCAACACGTACACGCTGCGCTTTCGAAACAGCCGCTTACGACCAGGGTGCTCACGTCACTTACCTCGGCCCAACAGGCTCACAGATCGGCGTTAAGGAATCAATGAAGGACACAGCACGCGTTCTCGGACGTATGTACGACGGTATCGAATACCGCGGCTTCGCCCAGAAGACAGTGGAAGAACTCGCACAATATGCAGGTGTTCCGGTTTGGAACGGTCTTACCAACGAGTTCCACCCGACTCAGATCCTCGCCGACTTCCTCACAATGCAGGAACATGTCGACAAACCTCTCAACCAGGTTACTTACGCTTACATAGGCGACGCCCGTTTCAACATGGGTAACAGCTTGATGGTCGGTGGCGCAAAGATGGGCATGGACGTCCGTATCGTTGCTCCAAAAGAGCTCCAGCCTTCAAAGGAACTCATCGACACCTGCAAGAAGATCGCTAAAGAAACAGGCGCAAAGGTTACAGTGACCGACGACATCGCCAAAGGCGTCAAAGGTTGCGACTTCCTTTACACAGACGTTTGGGTATCAATGGGTGAACCGGCAGAGGTTTGGAAACAGCGTATCGATCTGCTCCGTCCTTACCAGGTCAACCAGAAGATGATGGACATGACCGGCAACAAGAACTGCAAGTTCATGCACTGCCTCCCGGCATACCACAACCTCGAGACACAGGTCGGCCGCGACGTCAACAAACAGTTCGGCCTTGACGGTATCGAAGTCACAGAAGAAGTGTTCGAAGGCAAGAATTCTATCGTGTTCGACGAAGCCGAGAACCGTATGCACACCATCAAAGCCGTTATGGTTGCAACACTTGGTGACTAATTGTTAAAATATAGATAAAACTGGTAAATGCCCTGCAATCGTGGGGCATTTACACTTTTAAACTCTCAGCTAAAATGTTGAATATCTTCACTGGTTCAGGCGTAGGTTCAAGTATTCTTTACATATCCATATCTATCTTTTTAGGATTGATTTTGGGTAAGATAAAAATCGCCAAAATCTCTTTGGGTATCACATGGGTGCTCTTTGTGGGCATAGTCATCAGCGCGTTGGGAGTGACTCTCAACTACGATATGCTGCATGTGGTCAGAGAGCTGGGACTCATTCTGTTTGTCACCGCTGTGGGTTTGCAGGTAGGTCCGGGCTTTTTCAGCTCATTCAAAAAAGGCGGACTGGCTATGAACATCATGGCTCTGGTCAATGCGGCTCTGGGCGTTGCGGTTACTATTGTCATAGCGAAAGTTGCCAATCAAAGTCTCATAGACATGGCCGGTGTCTACACTGGAGCCATCACCAACACCCCGGGTCTTTCGGCAGCCCAGCAGGTAGTTGCAGAGAGCGGCGACCTGGATGCGGCCAACCGTCTGGCGGCAGGCTACGCAGTGTCTTACCCGCTGGCCGTTGTGGGAATGATTATGACATGTCTGGTGATAAGGGCAATCTGCAAGGTTGACCTAAGCAAAGAACCCACAACCGAGACTCTTATTGATCTCAAGACTGAAAAATCGGCTACTCCGACTTCTCAGCGTCACAAAGCAAACATTATCCCGATATTCGTATTCATATCAATCGGCATAGTTTTAGGCTCCATCCCGATTCCAGTGGGAATGAGCGCTCCTATCAAACTCGGCATGGCCGGCGGACCACTTGTAGTGGCCATAATAGGCAGCTGGCTAGGAGTGAAACAGGGCTGGTTCGACACCGAGTTCACCGACAGCCACGGTGTGTGGATGCTGCGTGAAGTGGGCATACTGATGTTCCTTGCCGGCGTCGGCCTCGGAGCGGGCGGCAAATTCGTGGATACAGTGCAGGAGCATTACATGTGGGTGGTATACGGTGTCATCATCACCATAGTGCCGCCTATGATTGTGGCCACATTCGGACGTCTGGTTCTGAAAATCAATTTCTACACTTTGATGGGCTTTATCGGAGGCTCGCATACCGACCCGCCTACACTGGCTTTTGCCAACAGTCTGGCACCCCACGGCTGCAAGCTCCCCAACATGGGCTACGCCACAGTCTACCCGCTGACAATGTGCCTCAGAATACTCACGGCACAACTGCTGGTTTTGCTGGCGATGTAATTACCATAATTTTTTCCGCGGAAAAAATTATTATATTTGCACACAAAATTATTACATAAAAAACATAAAACATGACTATGAAAAAATCTCTGTTAACCTTTATCCTGATTTGTTGTGCATCTCTTATAAACGCTCAAACCATTGATAGTCAACTGCTTGACGAGATAAATCGTCGGGCGGATGATGATGAAATCGAGGTTGTTGTGGTAATGAAGGCCCGCTATGACAGAACTCTTCTCAATCAGAAAGCTGATGCCTTTACTACACGTGCTGAACGCATGGATTTTGTGGCGAAAGAACTGAAAACGTTTGCTGAAAAATCGCAGAAAAACCTTGTTAATTACCTTGAAAATACTGTAAAAATCAATAATATTTCATCATTACATTTTGCAAATGCGTTGTATTTTTCGGCAACGAAGGCCGTGATTATGGAAATCGCCAATCGTGATGATGTTGAAATCATTGGATTTAACAAGAAACAGAATGTGATACCCGAATGTACAGACGCGATTCATCGCGTCTCCCCAGAATCCCGCGAAATAACCCCTAATGTGTTGCAGGTCAACGCCGACCATGTTTGGGCACAGGGTTATACCGGTGCCGGCGTCATCGTCGCTGTCGTTGATTCAGGTGTCAACTATGAGCATGCTGATGTAGCCGACCATTTGTGGGATGGTGGTGAGGAATTTCCGCATCATGGCTACGATATCGTGAATGGAGATAACGACCCGATGGACGACATAGGTCATGGCACTCATGTCGCTGGAATCGTTTGTGGTGACGGCACTTCAGGCTCGCAAACAGGTGTGGCTCCCGATGCCACATTGATGTGCGTGAAAAGCATCGCCGTCGATGGATTCGGAGGAGCGGTCAACATTGCGGGAGGCATGGAATGGGCCGTTGAACATGGCTGCGATATGATAAGCATGTCGCTGGGAATGGCAGGTGCATCAGTCACCGACAAGATTGTGTTACGGCGCACTTGTGTGGCAGTAAATGATGCTGGCATAGTGGCTGCGGTATGCGCCGGCAATGAAGGTCTCGACATTCTTTTGATGGCTTATCCTATTCCCGACAATGTGCGCGTGCCAGCCAGCTGTCCTCCGCCATATCTCGACCCCGACCAGCTTGTAAACCCAGGCGAACTGAGCTGCGTGATAGCGGTGGGCGCTGTCGATGGCAACGACGCTGCGGCATCGTTCACCTCGCGAGGTCCTGTGACTTGGCAAGATACCGAGTTTGGTGATTATGCTTACGAGCCTGGTATCGGACTGATAAGACCGGATGTTTGCGCTCCAGGCGTAGCTATCAAATCACTTGATTATCAGAATATTAACGGTTACACCAATATGGATGGCACCTCGCAGGCCACTCCATGCGTGTCGGGTATTGTAGCGCTGATGTTGCAGAAAAATCCAAACCTAATGCCAGCTGATATCTGCAGGATTTTGGAGGAGACATCGTTGAAACTCACTCCAAACAAAAGCAACATCACCGGTGTAGGCCGCGTCGATGCTCTTGCCGCAATTAATGCTGTGGAACCGTACGACGCTATTGAGGAAAATGAAATTGAGGAAGTTAAGATTTATCCTAATCCAGCCTATGATGTCTTATTCGTCCTATCAGAAAATATCAATTCAGAATACCGCATCATAAACATTTTAGGCGAAACCGTTATATTTGGCAAAATCGCATCGGAAAACCATCAAATTGACGTTTCATCATTGCCTGAAGGGATGTATTTCATCACCGTTGACGGTTCAACAATAAAATTCTTGAAAGAATAAAACAAATTATTATCTTTGCAAGGTGTACATCAATAACTGTCATATGCTTTTTAAGATACATAATAGAGCTAAAGGAAATTAATAAAACAAGAAATATGAAAGCAAAATCAAAGTCATATCAGACCTCAGCAAAAACATTGTTTGCAGCAATGACAATTCTATCAAAGAATGGCGGTAGCATGCCTATTAGAGTGCTGATACAACAAATTGAAAAGACTGTTGAGCTTTCAGAATGGGAAAAAGAAATACTGGAAAATACGGGCAATATCCGTTGGCAAAGCAATATGCATTTCACTTCTGTTGACTATGTTAAAGCTGGATTCCTAATTAAGAAAAAAGGCACATGGACTATCACTCCTGAAGGTGAAGAAGCCCTTAAATTAGGACCGGAAAAACTTCGTGATTTAGCATGGCAACGCTATAATGCCTGGTATCGCACAAAAGAGCCTGTTAGCGTAGTAAAGCCAACAGAACATATTGAAGAAGAAAACGATCCAGCCAAAGAAGCAATGATTGAGTTGGAAACACTGGAAGAAAGAGCCGCTAACGGTATCCGAGAATATCTGAAGAGTAAGAATCCGTACGAATTTCAAGATCTTGTGGCTGCATTGCTAAAAGCAATGGGTTATTATATTCAATCTGTCGCTCCTCGTGGCAAAGATGGTGGAATTGATATTGTTGCCTATGTTGACCCACTTGGTGCACAAACACCTCGTATTAAAGTTCAAGTAAAGCACAAACCAGATACAGCTATTGGTGCTGCTGATATTCGAGCTTTGTCAGGTGTTCTAAAAAGTGGCGACATTGCGTTATTTGTCACAAGTGGAACATATTCGACAGATGCAAGAAATGCAGCATCAAGTAGTGACAAATTCCTCCGTTTAATTGACGGTGATGAGTTTATCGAAATGTGGCAAGAGTACTACGACAAAATGACCGACGACGACAAAAACATGTTACCACTGAAGCGTATCTCATTCCTTGGAAATAACGAATAAAGCTATCGTGAAGTGTTGACAATAACATTGTAGTTTCATCTTGAAATGCAATTTTTGCACCTCAAAATTTTCTGACATTTTTTAACTAAAAAAGCTGCATTTAAGAAAATCATTTATTTCTTTTATAAAAGTTCGCAAAAAGTGCGAATATATCAAAAAAAGTATTATCTTTGCAGTCGTAATTTGTTGTGTTATGGAGATTGTTTTTGAGAAAGATTATTTGAGGGAGCTTTACTACGATGGAAAAACAAATGACAAGCAACATCGCTATCAGCCACAAATTGTGAAGAAATACGTCAATGTGGTTAATATCCTTGATGCAGTCACCAAAGTTGAAGACCTTTTCCGATATAATTCCTTGCATTATGAGAAATTGCATGGTGACAAGGAAGGATTTGAATCGGTGCGCGTAAACGACCAGTATCGAATTGAGTTTATATCGTCGGAAAACGTAGAAAAAAGTATAACAATCTGCAATATAACTGAATTGTCGAACCATTATAAATAAGATAATTATGGGTAATTTAGGCTATGGGGCATATCCCACACATCCTGGAGAAGTGTTGAAAGATGAAATCGAATCTCGCGGCATCAGTCAAAGACGACTGGCTGACAGCATGGGACTTACATATTCGGTGGTCAACGAAATTCTGAATGGTCGCCGTTCGTTAACAGCCAAAACTGCCCTTATGTTTGAGGCTGCTCTAGATGTTCCGGCAGATTCATTGATGTACCTGCAAATGAAATATAACATGCAGACTACCAGAAACGATAAATCTGTGTTAAACGTACTGAAAGGCATCAGAAAAATTGCAGCAGTACTATAAGTTAATTAAGAAAAATCCTATTTTTGCACTTTGAAATATTTGAAAAAATGGAAAAGAATTTCAAACGTTATCTGATAACAACAGCACTTCCTTACGCCAACGGCCCGGTGCACATCGGCCACCTCGCCGGCGTCTACGTCCCTGCCGACACCTACGTCCGCTACCTCCGCATGAAAGGTGAAGACGTACTGTTTATCGGCGGCTCCGACGAACACGGAGTGCCTGTCACCATCAAAGCTGAAAAAGAAGGCGTAACACCTCAGGATATAGTCGACCGCTACCACGAGATGATTAAGAAATCATTCGAGGACTTCGGCATGAGCTATGACATCTACTCACGTACAACATCGAAGATTCATCACGCCACAGCGGCAGAGTTCTTCGAGAAGCTGTACAAAGAAGGCAAGTTCATCGAGCGTGAGACTGAACAGTTTTTCGACCCTGAGCGCAACAAGTTCTTGAGCGACCGCTACATCATCGGAACATGCCCGAAATGCGGCAACGACCGCGCTTACGGCGACCAGTGCGAGAAATGCGGCAGCACCCTCAGCCCTGAAGAGCTCATCGACCCGCATTCAGCTATCAGCGGCGCCAAGCTGGTGAAAAAGATGACGAAACACTGGTATCTGCCTCTCGAACAGTATGAGACATGGCTCCGCCAGTGGATTCTTGAAGGACATAAAGAGTGGAAGACCAACGTCTACGGTCAGGTGAAGAGCTGGCTCGACGGCGGACTGCAGCCTCGTGCCGTCACCCGCGACCTCGACTGGGGCGTGCCGGTGCCTGTTGAAGGCGCTGATGGCAAGGTGCTCTATGTGTGGTTCGACGCTCCTATCGGTTATATCTCAAATACCAAGGAAATCTGCGAGAAACGCGGCGACAACTGGGAGAAATGGTGGAAGTCGGAAGACACCAAGATGGTGCATTTCATCGGAAAAGACAACATAGTGTTCCACTGCATCATCTTCCCGTGCATGCTCAAGGCCTACGGCGACGGCTTCATCGTGCCTGAAAACGTTCCGGCTAATGAGTTCCTGAACCTTGAAAATGACAAGATCTCGACATCACGCAACTGGGCAGTGTGGTTGCATGAATATCTGCAGGAATTCCCAGGAAAACAAGATATCCTACGCTACGTTTTGACAGCCAACGCTCCTGAGACAAAGGATAACAACTTCACTTGGAAAGACTTTCAGGACCGCAACAACAACGAACTTCTCGCTATCTTCGGAAACTTCGTCAACCGTATCCTCGTGTTGACTCACAAATATTACGAAGGTGCTGTTCCGGCATTGGAAAACCTCAACGACCGCGACAAGGAAGTCATCGCTGAGATGAACCAGTATCCTGAAAAGATTGGCAAACTCATCGAAAACTATAAGTTCCGCGAAGGCGTGAGCGAACTGATGAACCTCGCACGCTTGGGTAATCGTTATCTTACCGAAAACGAGCCTTGGAAGCAGTTCAAGACTGACCCTGAGCGCACCAAGACAGTGATGGCATTGTCGTTGCAGATAGTAGCAAAACTTGCTATTCTCAGCGAGCCGTTCCTGCCGTTCAGCGCAAAGAAACTCCAGAAAATGATAGGTCTCGAAGTGACAAGCTGGAACCAGGCAGATGCAACGATTTTGCTCAACGCAGGTCACGTCATCGGTCAGCCTGAGTTGCTGTTCGAAAAGATTGAAGACAGCGTGGTGGAAGCACAGATCAAGAAGCTTGAGGACACCAAGAAACAGAACGAACTCAACGCCTGGAAGCCTAACGAGGTTAAGCCAAACGTGAGTTTTGACGATTTTATGAAGATGGATATACGCGTGGGTACAGTGCTCGAGTGCACCAAGGTGCCTAAAGCCGACAAGCTGCTGCAGTTCCTCATCGAAGACGGTATGGAGAAACGCACCATAGTGAGCGGCATCGCCAAGTATTATCCGGATCCGCAGGTCCTCGTGGGCAAGCAGATCTGTTTCATCGCCAACTTCGAGCCACGCAAGCTCAAAGGCGTTGAAAGCCAGGGCATGATACTCTCAGCCGAGGACAAAGACGGCCGTCTGGTGGTGGTCACTCCGAGCGAGATGGTGGCCCCGGGCTGCTCAATAGGCTGATTCCCGATAAATCAACGGCCTAAAGTAGGATAGAATGCATTTTCTATGTGTTCTATCCTATTTTTTTTGTGTTTGTCGATGACTATTGCAACTATGTCGAAGCGTACATCCAAGTCGAGTCTTTTACTCTCCACGTACGATTCGGCTGCCCAAATCAAGAAACGTTGTTTGAATTTGTCGACAGTCTCTTCGGGGTCGATAAGGTGTTCCACACTTCGTGTTTTAACCTCTACGATCACAAGTTCCTTACCATCAAGTGCAATGATGTCTATCTCCTTGTGCCCGCAGACCCAATTCTGTTCCAAAATCTGATAACCCTTCGCTATCAAAAAGTCACGGGCGAGCTGCTCGCCTAATCTACCTAAATCATTGTGTTCGGCCATAAACTTTAGTTTTTTAGCCACTAGCCATTAGGAAGAACCATGCTAATGGCTAATGGCTAATGGCTCTTAATGCGCTTCCAGCCAGTTCGTCCCTGTGTTGAGCTCAACAACCACCGGGATATTCAGCGGCAGCGCATTTACCATTTTATCATTTACTAATTCTTTTAAAACATCGAGTTCATCTATCACTGCATCAAAAACAAGTTCGTCGTGCACCTGAAGTATCATCTTCGATTGCAACTGTTTTTCATTCATCGCCTTATAAATGTTGGACATTGCAATCTTAATCATATCGGCGCTGCTTCCTTGAATAGGAGCGTTCACAGCGTTACGCTCGGCGAAGTTGCGCACCACGCTGTTCGATGCGTTGATATCTCGTAAATAGCGGCGTCTCCCGAGCATGGTCTCCACATACCCATGCTGACGTGCAAATTCCACGTTATTCTTTATATATTGTTGAATACCGACGTATTCCTTGAAATAATTCTCAATTATCGAAGCCGCTTCGGTGCGCGAAATGCCCAGACGCTCAGCCAATCCGAAAGCCGACATTCCGTAAATGATACCGAAGTTAACCGCTTTCGCATGACGGCGCATGTCTTTTGTCACTTCTTCAATCGGCACCTTGTAAACACGAGCCGCTGTCGCCGCATGTATGTCCAATCCCTCACGGAAAGCCTCGCTCATGGCCGGGTCGCCGCTCAGATGCGTGATGATTCGTAGCTCGATTTGCGAGTAATCGGCAGCGAGCAAGATATGGTTTTTGTCACGCGGTACAAAAGCCTTGCGGATTTCACGGCCTTTGTCGGTACGCACCGGGATATTCTGCAGGTTGGGGTTGGTCGAGCTCAAACGTCCCGTAGCCGTAACCGCCTGGTTGTATGAGGTGTGCACCAGTCCGTCTTCTTTGTTAATCAGAGCCGGCAGCGCATCCACGTATGTCGATTTCAGCTTGGTAAGTCCGCGATAGTCAAGGATTTGCTGAATTATCGGATGCACTGTGATAATCTTCTGAAGCACCTCTTCGCCTGTAGGATACTGACCGGTTTTTGTCTTCTTCGCAGGCGCCTTAATCTTCATCTTTTCAAACAAAACCTCGCCAAGCTGCTTGGGTGAAGCAATGTTAAACTCCGTTCCGGCAGCTTCGTAAATCTTGTTTTCAATTTCTTTTATCTCCAAAGCCTGCTGCTCGCTGATTTGCTTGAGATTGTCGCTGTCTATTTTCACCCCGTTGGCTTCCATGGTGGCAAGCACAGGCACCAGAGGCATCTCTATCTCGTTAAAAAGCTTATCCAGCTGATTTTCAGTAAGAATAGTCTTGAATTTCTCATAAAACTGATATGCTATGTCGGCATTCTCAGCGGAATTATTCGTGACTGTGTAGTTCAGATACACATCGGCCAGATAATCCATGTTGTGACGCTGTTCAGGCTCAATGAGATAATGAGCTATCATGGTGTCGAACAGCTTGTTGTTCAGCTCTATCCCCTGTCTACGCAAAACAGAAATGACCGATTTCAGATTATGACCGATTATGGTTTTGTCAGTGTTTGCAAAGATTTTCGAAAATTTTTCATACGGATGTTCTTCCTGAGTGTTGACGCAAGGCAAGCGGAACGCTTCATGCGCCTTCACCGCAAATGATATCCCGGCTTTATCGACATCAACTGCGTAAACCTTAGCTTTTTCAAGCAGTTTCATAAGTTCGGCAATCTCTTTTTCAGTTGAAACAGTCTTGTAGGTATGCTGCACTGTAGACGCCGAAGTTTCAGCACTATCTGAAGCTTCCAACTGCGAAAACAAATCCGGTTCTTTCGGAGCCGCTTCAGCGACCGGACCGGCTTTCTCAGCCTTGTTGTTTTCCTTGGCCAGGTCTTTATAATCAGCTATAATCCTCTTAGCAAAAGTCCTGAACTCCAGCTCCTCGAAAAGTTTCAGCAGTTCCGGCAAATTGGGCTGCTTCACCTTCAGTTCCTCAGCGTCAAACTCAACGGGTGCATTGGTATTGATGGTTGCCAGCATCTTCGACATCCTGCCTTGGTCCGCAAAATTGATGACGTTTTCCTTCATCTTGCCCTTCAGCTCGTCGGTATGCTCAAGCAGGCCCTCCAACGAGCCGTAATCCTGTACGAACTTCGATGCAGTCTTCTCGCCAACGCCCGGAATTCCGGGGATGTTGTCGCTGGCGTCACCCCACATTCCAAGTATGTCAATCAGCTGAGTGGGAGTGTTTATGCCGTATTTCTCGCACACCTCTTTGGGACCCATAACCGTGGCCGGATCGTTGAACTTGGCCGGCTTGTAGATGAAAACATTGTCGCTCACCAGTTGGCCGAAGTCCTTGTCGGGCGTCATCATATAGGTGAGATAGCCCGCTTTTTCGGCTTTTTTGGCCAAAGTGCCTATAACATCGTCGGCCTCATAGCCCTCAGCCGCATAAATCGGTATGTTGAAACCCTTGATGATATCTATGATATATGGGATGGATGCTTTCAAATCGGGCGGCATAGCCTCGCGGTTGGCCTTGTAGTCGCAGAAGTTGTCGGTACGCAGGGTAGGGGCTCCCAAGTCGAAAGCCACCCCTATGTGCGACGGCTTCTCATTCTTCAACACCTCATACAGCGTATTCAGAAACCCTATCACAGCCGAGGTGTTAACACCTTTAGACGTCATCCTCGGATTCTTGTTCAAAGCAAAAAACGCCCTGTAAATCAACGCGTAGGCATCCAGCAAAAATATCTTTTCCTTATCTTGAGTAATCATAGTCCGTAAGTATTAATAATGTGTAAAATTAAGTAATTTTTATCAATTGTCAGTCAATTATCTTTAAAAACACCAAAAATCTCAAAAGTATAAAATATTTTGCCGAAAAAGAACTTTTATAACGTGTTGTATCTCAATATTTTACATTTTAAACTCCCAAATAAGGCATTTTTTTTGTCGTTCATTCAAAAAAATAGCTTACTTTTGCAAAAGTTTTTCTTTAGAGCAGAAAAAGTATTTATTAATTTAAAATTATTGGAAATGTCAGAAATTAAAGAGAAAGTTGTATCTATCATCGTTGACAAATTAGGTGTGGATCCATCAGAAGTTGTTGAAACAGCTAACTTTACACAGGATTTAGGCGCTGATTCACTTGACACAGTCGAATTGATTCTTGACTTTGAGAAAGAATTTGGCGTATCTATCCCGGACGATCAGACAGAGAATATCCAGACAGTTGGTGACGCTATAAAATATATCGAAGAACACAAAGCATAATCTATGGAATTGAAGCGTGTAGTCATCACCGGTTTAGGTGCTATCACGCCAATAGGCAACACTGTACCGGAATATTGGGACAGCCTGTGCAAAGGCGTTGGCGGAGCGGGAATGATAACACGTTTCGACGCTTCGAAATTCAAATCCCGCATTGCTTGTGAGGTTAAGAATTTCAATCCGGAAGATTACTTCGATAGAAAAGAAGCACGTAAGCTGGATTTATTCGAGCAGTTCGCCATCGTGGCGGCTGACGAAGCAATCAAAGATTCAGGCATTAACAGAGATAACACCGATTTCGTGGAAGTCGGGGTTATCTTTGCGTCTGGTATCGGAGGCATAGAAAGCCTCTTTAACGACAATGTGGAATATGCTCGCGGCGACGGTACACCTCGCGTGAGCCCGTTTACTATTCCAAAGCTTTTGCCCGACCTCGCTGCCGGACAAATTTCCATTAAATATGGCTTCCAGGGCCCTAACTACTGCACAGTATCGGCCTGCGCCTCGTCGGCACACTCCATAGTCGACGGTTTCAACTACATTCATTACGGCAAGACCGACGTTATGATAGTTGGCGGTGCCGAAGCCCCTATCTGCCCTATCAGCGTGGGCGGGTTTGAGGCTATGCGTGCACTCTCCACACGTAACGACGATCCGGCCACAGCCTCACGTCCGTTTGACGCCGACCGCGAAGGCTTTGTGATGGGTGAGGGTGGAGGTTGCCTCGTGCTCGAGGAACTGGAGCATGCTTTGCGCCGCGGAGCCAAGATTTACGGCGAGGTGGCAGGATGCGGTGTTTCGGCCGACGCCAACCACATCACAGCTCCTCATCCGGAAGGCTACGGTGCAGTGCTTAGCATCAACCGAGCCCTCAAAGACGCCGGCATCACCGGTGACAAGATCGACCATATCAACACCCACGGCACATCAACCCCGTCGGGCGACGTAGCTGAGATTCGCGGCATTACCGCAGCTCTCGGCGAACAGGTGTACAAGATATCATTCAACTCAGGCAAATCAATGACAGGCCACCTTTTGGGCGGAGCCGGAGCCATTGAGGCCATATCCACTGTGCTCGCCTGCCAGAATGATATCGTGCCTCCTACGATCAACCATTTTACTGACGATCCTAACATTGACCCGAAAATAGACTTCACCTTCTGGAAAGCCAAGAAGAGAACCGTCAACTACGCTATCAGCAACGCTTTCGGATTCGGAGGACACAACGTCAGCATCATCTTCAAGAAGTATTGATAATGCTTGGGCTTTTGCGCTATCATGATAAGGCTGATAAGGAATTGGCCAGATATATTAATAATGTGTTCGGGTTTTATCCGCGCAACATAGCGCTCTATCAGCTGGCATTTACCCATAAGTCGTTGAGCCACAAGATGAACAGCATCACTGTGAGCAACGAGCGTCTGGAATATCTGGGCGACGCCGTTCTCAGTGCGGTGGTGGGCGAGTATCTGTTCAAGAAGTATCCCACCAAACAGGAAGGTTTTCTGACCGAAATGCGCTCGCGTATAGTAAGCCGCGCCTCGCTTAACAAGCTCTCGATGAAATTCGGCTTCGAGAACATGGTCGCTTACGTCCATTCCCACGACAAACACTCAAAGTTCCGCTCGCTCGGAGGCAACGCCTTCGAAGCCTTCACCGGCGCCATTTTCCTCGACCGCGGCTACAAATTCACGTATAAGATCATAGTCGACCGCATCATCAAACTGCATCTCGACATTGACGATATCGAGAAAAACGAAGTCAACTTCAAAAGCCGCATACTCGAATGGTCGCAGAAGAAAAAGCATAACATTGAGTTTAAGATGGTCGGAACCAAAGGCTCCAATTTCGACAAACTTTATGTCATCAAGGTGTTCATAGACGAACAGGAGTATTCCGAAGCTTGCGATTATTCGATAAAGGGAGCCGAACAGCTGGCGGCAGAGAAAGCCTGGCACATTCTTGAAGAACAAGAAGCGTAACAATATATAAAACAATTGATTATGGTAAAAAAGAAAAAAATCGTCGTAGAGCCCTTCGACGACATCAAAATAATTGGAATCTGTACACATATAGCAGATTACAAGCTCGCCTGGCATATCAATAAGTTATTGAATATCAATCTTGTAAAATATGAAGACATCATCAACGAAGATGAGCTGGCTTTTTCATATTACCTTTACGACGGAGGCGAAAACTGCAACACCTACAACCTTGTGGAGATAGCGAATGCCGAAGGCCGCTGGGTCAATTTCTCACCCGCCACCGACTATCTGTTTATCATCCGCAACTTCATCAACGATGAAAATTTAATGGACCAGCTCGGCAAGATAAAGAAAATAGAAGGCGTCGCCCTCGCCTATCTGGTCGACCTGGATACGAACAGCAAAATCGATACCATACTCGAAGATATCGAAATGCATGAAATTGACATTGCAAGCGAAATGAAAAGATGAAAAGCTTCAAAATAACCTTCCAGATTTATTGTTTACTGATAGTCATCTTCTTGATTTTCAGATTATTGTTGCTTTTAACCAATATTCCGGCCTTGGAAGGCGCCAGTTTTGGCGAAGTGCTGAAAGCCTTTCTGATAGGACTGAAATTCGACACCACTACCACCTGTTTTATGATAGCCCTGCCGGCTTTGCTGATGATAATAGGGGATTTTGCAGGCAAAATGCCGGGGGTTTTAAGGGTGTTTGTGATCGTTTATCTGTCGGTGGTTTCACTGCTGGCATTTTTTGTGTGCGGAGCCGACATTCCGTATTACAATGAATTCGTCACCCGTTTCAACATAGCGGCGCTCAACAACATCAAACCGGGGCAGACCGGCACTGTGATCAAAATGATTTTCGGAGAGCCCAAATTCCTGGTTTATCTGATTCCTGTCATCATTCTGGCGGTGCTTTTCATACTGTTAATCAGAAGAATAGTCAATCAGACCAAGGATTTTTCGAAACGCGGATACCTAGGAAAAACCTTATGTTCCGTAGCTTTGGTGGTACTGGTTTTCTTTGGTATGAGAGGCCGCATCAACCTCGACTACACCCCAATTTGCCTCAACGACTCGTTTTTCTGTTCGAACCATTTCCTCAACCAGCTGGGTCTGAATCCGAACTACGTCCTCATAACCAGCGCGGCCGAGAATGTCGACAAGGATTATTTTGCGTTTGTGGACGAAGACGAAGCTCTAATCGAAGTCCAGAAACAGCTTGGAATCACTGAGGAAAACGAAGATTTCCCTTTGAGCAGATATGTAGTTGCCGACAAGGAAAGAAACGACTACAATGTGGTTTTGGTGCTGATGGAAAGCATGAAATCGAGCAATATGGCCCATTCGGGCAACAAGCTCGGTCTCACACCGGTTCTCGACTCAATCAGTGACAAATCGTTGTTTTTCGACAATTTCTATTCACAAAACACCAGAACCTGCTACGGCATTTTCAGCACCCTGATGGGTTATCCCTCAATGTTTCCGGGCAATCCCATGTACGGCACCCCTTTGCGCAAATACGAAAGCATGCCGTCAGTACTGAAGGAAAACGGCTATTCCACTGCCGCCATCATCTCGCACGACAAGCAGTTCGACAACATCTACGGTTTTTATCTGGCCAACGGCTTTGAGACAGTAGTATCCGAAGAGGATTATCCTAAGAAAGAGATAATCAACAGTTGGGGTATTCCCGATCATATACTGTTTGAGCATTCCCTCAACTTGATTGACGAGCTTCATTCTAAAGGCAAACCATTCTTTATCAACATATTAACCGTCAGCAATCATGCTCCTTTCATCTTGCCTGAGGGTTATGTTTCACCTCTGACCGACTGCAGCGATGAGCTGAAAGAGATAGAGTATGCCGATCATTCCATAGGTGAATTTCTCGAAAAGGCTGCCCAAAAGCCTTGGTTTGACAAAACCGTCTTCGTGTTTTTGGGCGACCACGGCAGACCTATAACATCCATCTACCCAATTTCGCTGGAATTTGTGCATGTGCCGCTCATCATCTATTCACCAAGCCTCATTGAACCCCGACTTGACAGCCAAATGGCCTCACAAATAGACGTTTTCCCGACGCTTATGGACATTTTGGGAATAAACTACAACAACAGCACTTTCGGCATAGATCTGCTCAAACAGCAGCGCAAATACGCCTATTTCATGAATGGCAACAGATATGGAGTTATAGACAAAGAATGGTATTACCTGTCCGACTTGCAGGGAACTTCATTGGGTCTGTACCATTATCCCGACAAGGACAACACCAATTACGAAAAGGCATTTAAAGAAAAAGCCGCAGAAATGAAATTCTACGGCGAATGTAATTGGAAAACCATGCTGATGCTCAACGGCAACCGTGCCGAAGTATCAAGGTTTTTAAGATAATCAAGCTTTCTCGAACTGCTCAAGGAACCTCATGTCGTTCTCAAAGAACAATCTGAGGTCGTTGATCTGGTATTTCAGCATTGCTATACGCTCAATACCCATACCGAAGGCATAACCTGTGTATTCTTCAGGGTCTATATTGCAGGCCTTGAGGATGTTAGGGTCGCAGATGCCGCAACCCATGATTTCCACCCAACCGGTATGCTTGCAGATGTTGCAGCCTTCACCTCCGCAGATGTTGCATGAGATATCCATCTCGGCCGAAGTCTCGGTGAATGGGAAATATGACGGACGGAAACGCACTTTGGTACCTTCGCCGAAATATTCCTGCACGAAATGGTAAAGCACCTGTTTCAGATCGGCAAACGACACGTTTTTGTCGATATAAAGACCTTCTATCTGATGGAAGATGCAGTGTGCGCGGGCCGAGATAGCCTCGTTACGGAACACGCGGCCTGGAGCTATGATGCGGATAGGCATCTTGTTGCTTTCCATGGCTCTCACCTGCACGCTTGAGGTGTGGGTGCGCAGCAATACGTCGGTAGGCTTGTTCTCGTTAGGTTCCTTGCTGATGAAGAAGGTGTCCTGCATGTCGCGGGCCGGATGGTCTGGCGGGAAGTTCAGAGCCGCAAAGACGTGGAAGTCGTCTTCCACCTCAGGACCTTCAGCCACCACAAAACCCAAACGACGGAAAATGTCGTTAATCTCCTCACGCACTATCGACAGAGGGTGACGTGCACCTTTCATTGCGTCCACAGGCAGAGAGAGGTCGAGTTGGGCCTTGCTCTCAGTCTTTTTCTCAAAATTCTTCTGCTGTTCGTCTATAATCTCCTGAACAGTGTTTTTAAGCTCGTTGAGAAGCATTCCCATCTCTTTGCGCATCTCAGGCTCCACTTTCTTGAAATCAGCGAAAAGGTCTGTCAAAAGGCCTTTTTTGCTGAGATATGCTATGCGGAACTGCTCCAGTGCCTCCTTACTGTCGGCATGGAACTCTTTAGCTTCTCTGAGTAATTGTTCTATTTTCTCTCTCATTTTACAATTTCCATTGAAATTATTGTTACCGGTTCAACCGGGACATCCATGTAACCCGTTTTAACCGCAGCTATCTTATCCACAACATCGAGTCCGTCGGTCACTTCGCCGAATACTGTATAGTCGCCGTCCAGATGCGGTGAACCGCCAAGTGTCTGATAAGCCTGACGCTGTGTGGCGCTGAACACCTTGCCATAACGGTTTTCAAACATATTGAGTTGTGTCTCATTCCAAACTTGTCCTTGCACAATGTAAAACTGCGAGCCGCTCGACTCCTTCTTAGGGTTCACCTGGTCGGCCATGCGTGCAGCTGCCAAAGCGCCTTTCTTGTGAAAATGATTTGACTTGATTTCAGCAGGAACACGATATCCCGGATCCTGTCTGCCGTCAGCGTTCTGACCACCTTGAATCATAAAATTCTTGATGACGCGGTGGAATGGCGAACCTTCATACCATCCTTCATTAACCAGTTTGATAAAATTGTCGCGGTGAAGCGGAGTGTCGTCATAAAGCATCACCGTAATGTCACCTAAGGTTGTCTTAATCAAGACCTTTGTCTCTTGTGCTTGTGTTGCCATGCCTAAAAAAATGCAAAGTATTAATAATAATTTTCTCATATTTCTAACCATTTACAAGTGAATAAACAATTTCAAGCTTGACGGGTATTTCGCCCTCCGGACCGTAGAATGCCCAGCGGTAAGGGTAGGTTGAACCGTTGTAGACATAGATAAACAAACCGTCGGTACCGTAATAATCTCCGTTCATCACCAACTTCTGGATATAATCGGTAATTCTGAACCATACAGTGCCTGTTTGGGCGTTGTAATTGCCTCCGTAATAATCGGCGCTGATGAGCTGGTCGGGGAGAATGACAGCCGTAGTGTCTGACATCTTTGCTCCAACCACCACGAATGACGCTGGTGGAGCATACATGGCAGTGTCGGTGACAGCGCATGTGAGAGTGAGCTTAGCCTCGTTGATGACCAAATTGGTCTTCATTGAGTCGGCCCATTCAATCAGTTTGGGGAACTTCAGCAAAGCTCTGGTACCCGAAGCGCCTTGCACATAAAGCTTGGCGTTGCTCACAGTGTCGAAGAAATTGATTTCAGAGTCGGAGAAATCGTGTTCATAATGATTGAATCTCACATCCGACGAGCTGATTCTGAAGTCGTATGAAAGAGTGTCTGAATCGTTGTGATAGTAAACTCTCAGATAAGAGTAGCTGTGGGTAAGGTTGTAATAACATACCGCACCCTCGGCGTTAGACACTTCGCATTCCAAATAAAGGCCTTTGAAGAACTCCTTAAACTTGGCGTTTGACGTCATATATTCCTCATTCTCGATGAATTTCGTTCCCAAAGACGGGTTGACCGGGATGCGCAGCACACCGCGGTCGAGCACCGTGTCGGGAACTGTGTGCGGCCTTGGGCTGAACACCATGTCGGCAAGTATGGTCGGGTCTGTTTCGAGAGTGGAGTTGGAATAGTATGTAGTCGTGTCGGCTTCGTTCATGGCCTCGGTGATCTCGTACATGCGCACATTCATGTATTCTGTAGTGTCGCCGTAGTATCCGTTGTAGGTGAGGCAAAGCGTCACCGAGTCGGCAACTGCGTTATCGCCCCATGTCTGGCTTTCAGTGCTCAAGGAAATCTGAGTGTAGAAACCGCAGTTGGTGATACCGAAAACCGGGTCGTTCATATTGCCCAACAAAGCATAATTGAGCTTGGTGGTAGCCACTTTCGGGATGTCGTATGTGGCTGAGACTATATCCTGGTTGCCGCTGAAGGCCACAGTTATGAGACTGTTGGTAGGCTGCAAGTCGTTACCTATCTTGTCGGGTGTCTTCTTGCAAGCCGCAATGCCTATCAAACCCAAAAGTAAAATCAGTGTTAAAACACGTGTTCTTGTCATAATTCAATAATCTTGTCGTAAAATTCGTTGTAAGCATCAACGTAATTTTCCTCTCCTTGGTATTCCAGAATCGGTTTATTTAACGACCTTGCGTATTTTTCCACCTCAGGGTTGATTTTCGGACTGGCTATCACTATGCCGTCTGCAAAGTCGAGAGCCGATTTCTGTATGTTTTCATAGACAGGCGTTTTGAGCCACTTGATCTCTTTGGCGTTAATTCCCGGCATCTTGAGCTTCTTGTCGTATCCGTCGCGGAAAGAGCCCTGGAAATCGTCGTCATAAAGCGAATAAACGACTTTAGAATCGCTGAAGAGAGGGTTGTCTTTGAAGGCACGTTTGATGTAGAGTGGCACCAGCGACGACATCCAGCCGTGGCAGTGGATGATGTCAGGCGGCCAGTTGAGCTTACGGACGGTCTCTATTACTCCGCGTGAGAAGAACACCGTACGGTCGTCGTTATCGTCGTAAAACGTCTCGTTTTTATCGGCAACGGTAAACTTCCTCTTGGTGAAGAAATCGTCGTTATCGATGAAATATATCTGAATTCTCGCCTTCTGAATGGAGGCCACTTTGATAATCAGGGGATGGTCAGTATCGTTGATGATCATGTTCATTCCCGAAAGACGTATCACCTCATGCAGCTGGTTGCGGCGTTCGTTGATGTTGCCGAACCTCGGCATGAAGATACGGATTTCTTTACCTTTTTCCTGAATTCCCTGCGGTAAGTATCTGCCAATCAAGGACATCGGAGTCTCTTTAAGATAGGGTGTGATTTCTTGGTGGATAAATAATACCTTCATTTTTTTAAGTCGAAAATTAACTTACAAAATTAAGCAAATTTTTTGGAATAACGCAACTTTTTTTTAAATATTTAGCAAATTTGCTTAATAAGGCGCTCATACCAAGCCTCACCGAAACGGCGTATCAGGGGGTCTTTTAGAAATTTATACAACGGAATGCCTTCCTTTTCGCCCAGCCTCTTCGCGGGCACGCACACGCTCCACTCGTGATACATAATGTGAATGAACCCGTCTTTTTCCATAAGCCTGATAGGGTAGAGATGGCAGCTGATAGGTTTCTGGAAGTCTATCTTGCCTTCGTTGAAAGCTTTTTCGATGGCGCAGAGGGCTGTGCCGTTCTCGTGAAAGTATACAAAAGCGCATTCGGCTCCGTCCACCAGCTGGGTGGTCATTTCGCCGAAGTCGTCGTAGTCGTAAACATCGTTTTCCTCTATCGCCTTCAAGCCTTCCTCGCGCATGTAGGGCTTGATTTTCTCAATGTTTTCCTCTATGATGCCCACCTCATCCGGTTCAAGGGGGGCTCCTGCGTCGCCTGCCACACAGCATTCTCCCTTGCAGCGCGCCAGATGACAGCAGAATTTGGCGTTCAGGAACTCATCAGATACTATTACGTTGTCAATTATAATCATGACGCAAAAATACTACTTTTTTCTTTATACGGCCATGGTATTAATAACTATGCGAACGCCAATCTGGAGAAAACCAAGGTTTTCTAAGGCTTGGCTTATCGCACAGTTATTAATCAACAAGAGAATGTTTCAGATCAATCACAGCTAAACGCCAATCTGGAGAAAACCAGGGTTTTCTAAGGCTTGGCTTATCGCATAGTTATTAATCAACAAGAGAATGTTTCAGATCAATCACAGCTAAACGCCAAATCGAAAAACGATAATAAAAACTAATCATTATTCGAACGCCAATCTGGAGAAAACTAAAGTTTTCTAAGGCTTGGCTTATCGCATAGTTATTAATCAACAAGAGAATTTCAGACAAATGACTGTGAGAACGCCAAGCTCGAAAACCCGTTCCTAAATCATTGATTGTCAAGCAAAACAACATTTTTTAAAATTTTTATTTCATTTTTAAAATAATAATGTAGTAATTTTGCAGCGCGAAAAAAGGTTGTCATTTCGACTCCATGTGGTCGCACGAAATGACAGGTAATTAGGAACTAAAAAATTGTTATGGTAAAGAATCTAGTGATAGTTGAGTCTCCGGCGAAGGCTAAGACAATTGAAGGCTTTTTAGGGAAGGATTTTACAGTTAAATCAAGTTACGGACATGTGAGGGATTTGAACAAATCAAACCTCAGTTTGGATATGGATCACGGTTTCCAACCGGAATATGAGATACCGGACGACAAAAAACGTTTGGTTGCCGAATTGAAGAAGTTGTCAGCGGGCGCCGATATGGTGTGGCTGGCTTCCGATGAAGACCGCGAGGGAGAGTCAATTTCATGGCATCTGTACGAAACATTGGGATTGAACGAGGACAAATACCGCCGCATAGTGTTCCATGAAATCACCAAGCCGGCCATTTTGCACGCCATCGACAATCCGCGTAAAATTGACATGGACCTGGTGTCTGCCCAGCAGGCACGCAGAGTTTTGGACCGTCTGGTAGGTTATGAACTGTCACCGCTTCTCTGGAAGAAGGTGAAACCGGCACTTTCGGCAGGTCGTGTGCAGAGCGTGGCAGTGCGTCTGATAGTTGAGCGCGAGGAAGAAATCAAGAACTTTGTGAACAGCAGCGCATACCGCGTGACAGCCAACTTCTCGTTTACCATCGAAAATCATGAATATCAGCTCTTTGCAGAGCTTCCGACCCGTTTCGAGACGGAAGACGAGGCCATCAAGTTCCTCGAAAACTGCAAAAGTGCAGGTTATACAATCAAGTCGGTCGACAAAAAGCCTCTTTCGAAATGCCCGGCCCCTCCGTTCACAACTTCCACACTGCAGCAGGAAGCAGGCCGCAAGCTCGGCTTCTCGGTGAGCAACACCATGCGCATAGCCCAGCAGCTTTACGAATCAGGAAAAATCACCTACATGCGTACCGATAGCGTCAACCTCTCTACATTCGCACTTGGCCAGGCCAAGAAGGAAATCGAGAACCTCTACGGCGCACAGTATGTGAAGACACGCCAGTTCACCACCAAGAGCAAGGGCGCACAGGAAGCTCACGAAGCTATCCGTCCGACCTATCTCGACCAGCAGACCATCAAAGGCACTGCAGACGAGCGCAAACTTTACGAGCTCATTTGGAAACGTACCATAGCATCGCAGATGGCTGACGCCCAGATTGAGAAGACAGTGGTGAATATTGACGTCACCAACTCCGACAAGGACTTCGTCGCTACAGGCGAAGTTGTGCTCTTCGACGGATTCCTCAAGGTCTACATCGAAAGCGTGGACGACGAGAACGGCGAGAACGTCAACAGCATGCTGCCTCCTATGAGAGTGGGTCAGGTGTTGGATCTTGACAAGATGGAGGCTCAGCAGCGTTTCGCCCGCAAGCCGTTCAGATACACCGAGGCCAGCTTGGTCAAGAAAATGGAGGAACTCGGCATAGGCCGTCCTTCAACATACGCTCCGACCATCTCAACCATTCAGAAGAGAGAATATGTCGAAAAGAAAGATATTCCGGGCGAGACCCGAACATATAAAGTTTACACCCTGAAGAAGGGTAAGGTCACCGAAAAGACCGGCAAGGAGAACATAGGCTACGAGAAAGCCAAGCTCGTCCCTACCGACATAGGAGTGCTGGTCAACAAGTTCTTACTCAACTATTTCGAAACCATTATCGACTACAACTTCACCGCCAATGTGGAGAAGGAATTCGATAAGATTGCCGAAGGCCGTTGCGAGTGGAACAAGATGATCAAAGAGTTCTACAAGGGCTTCCACAAACAGATTGAAGACACTTCAGACAACTCAGGCAAATTCAGCGGCGAGAAGTTCCTCGGCGTCGACCCGGTGTCGGGTAAGAACGTTTACGTGAAGATCGGCCGTTTCGGTCCGGTGGCACAGATAGGCGACACCGAAACTGAGGAAAAGCCTCGTTTCGCAGGCCTTCACAAAGACCAGAGCATAGAGACCATCACCCTGGACGAAGTGTTGGATCTGTTCGCATTCCCACGCTCGATAGGCGAGTATGAAGATGCGGAGATTCAGGTGGCTATAGGCCGCTTCGGTCCTTACATCAAGCACAAAAACGCTTTCTACAGCCTCTCGAAGCTCGACGACCCATCAACAGTCAACTTCCAGCGCTGCGTCGAAATCATAGAGAACAAGCGCAAATCTGATGCCGACAACGTGGTAGCCACCTTCCCTGAAGACAAGGACATGATGGTGCTCCGCGGCCGCTTCGGAATCTACATTTCATATAAGAAGACCAACTACAAGATTCCGCGCACATACGACGCTAACAACCTGACATATCAGGATTGCTTGGATATCGTGAACAATCCGGATAATGCGTCGAAGAAACGCGGGAAAAAATAGCCATTAGCCGTTAGCCATTAGCCATTAGCTATTAGCCAATAGCCATTAGTAGAGACGGTCGGTTGACCGTCTCAATTTTTTTTTATAATTTTGCAGTCAAATAATTAACCTGATATTAAATACTATGAAAAAGAAAACAAAGAGAGTTTTGCGTATTATTTTGGTTGTGATTTTGGCAATAATAGTGGTGTCATGCGCCGTTTTTGCCTATTTTTTCCCTGTGGGATTGTATGTTCATTCATTAAAGGTGCGTACTGATGAAATTGTCGAGGCCGAAGTTCTATTTGACGACACCATACTTTTCAAAAACAACGGGCAGCATATTGTTTTCAAGGCTGAGTTGAATGGCAAGCCAGATTCGTTGATTTACGATACGGGTGACAATTCGATTATTACGCTGATGTATACGCCGGGCACACGCCCCAAAGAGATGAAGTTTTATCGTGTTCGGGTGACTGGTGTCGAAAAAAAATCAAGTGTCAAAATCACGACGCTGTATGCGAAAGTCGGGACTGAGAAGATTTATAACACAGAAATTGGTCAGGCTGTCTTGTTTCCAGAACAGCCTCTTTGTGAGAATTATACAATTTCCGACCATCACTTATTAGGTTTAGAAAGCCTAAACATTGGTCATGTATTTTTAGATTTCACTAATAGTGAGATACGATTTGTCAATTATAAAGAGCCCATTGACACCACTGGATTTGTTCCTGTTAAGTGCACGTATGAACAAAGAGTGCTGTGGGTTTATCCTCAAATCAACGGGGTGGAATACAAATGCATCTTTGATACTGGAAACGGACGCGCCGGTTTTGTTTTAAAAGGTGAGCAAAGGGTTGAAAACCCCAAAACGAATGATTATGTATATGAGGGCTCGTACGGAACTGGTATTAACGGTCAGACTAACAAGCAGCTATTTGTCGATGCCCCGAATGAAAGATTCAGTATCGCTGAAGCTGACAAAGAGACTGATATTATCTATGTGAAAAACCTTCCGCATAACAACATGGGACTCAAGGCAATCTCGCAGTTCGACTGGATAATTTCTATGGTGTCAGATCCACCTAAATTATATGCCAAACCTCATGTCAATAATGATGTCAAGCCATATAAACTTGTTCGCTATAAACTCATTGTCGATAATGGCAAATTGAAGATTTTGACACGACTTATCGATGGCAATGAATCATTCAAGGTCGGTGACAGGATTGTTTCGGTAAACGGCGATAAAATCACCGAGGAGAACATCTGTTATTACTTCGACTTACTGTCGGAAAGCAACGACTGGTCTGGATTTGACATTAAAGTGAAGTGATGCGGTCAAACGCTTCCTGCGGATTTTCAACATCCAAACAGAGCGTTTCCATCGGACAAAGACCATCACCCGCACGGTTTACGATGCGGGTGACTTTTTTATCGTAAAAACAAGGGATATTGTACTTTTCAAACACTTTGATTGCAGGTTCTGAGATTATCAAAGTGTGAACCTCTTTGATTTCTCCAAGGGCCATGAGGAGCGCCGCCGCCTTGCCGATGACCTTGTCGGCAACGGAAGCGCCTTTGAGGAAGCCTTTTTTCTCCTTCAGAAGATGCATAAGCGGCTTCACACCCCTTTCCTTGGAGGTGAAAAAATCATCAACTGAAACCACTGCCAAAGTGGAATCAGTTGATGCTAATAATGATTTCGCTTGTTCTAATGACTCAGTCATCTGACATTTTTAAGAAACAGATAACCGCCGATCCACTGGATAAGCATTCCCGGGATTCCGAGACGGAAATCTACGAATCCGGCCATGAATGAGCCTGTCATTGCCCATTCAACCATGCAACCTACCACCTGATATGCCAGAACCACTGCGAGTATGGTCCAAAGCGACACTTTCTTCGACTTTTCAGCTATCCAAGCTGCTGACACTGCCAGGAAAATCGACTTGATGAGTATGCTTGGAAGAACTGCCGGCATTGGCATTCCGAAAAGCAGACTGTTGATGACTGGCGACAAAACAGCTGTCATCAAACCCACCTTCATGCCATATTTATATGAGGCAATTAAAGTGAAGAAATAGATAGGCAGGAAGATGTGACCGCCGTTAGGGATGAGGTGGCAAAGCTGAGGCAAAACAATATTGCCGGCCACGAACAATGTAGCGAAGATGTAAGTTTTAACCTGGTCAAAACCAAGATTATAGAGTCTTACTGTTGATGTATTATTCATAATTTGCAATTTTTATTTTTTTATGACGGCTATCGCTGAAGCCATTCTTTAATTTTGTCCATTTTCATATAGTCGATGTTGTCGACAATCCACTCACGCATTGCCTTGCCCGGCTCGGTCTGCTGTGGATAGCTGATGTAGTCGAGCTCGATGTTGAGAGCCTGCGACACCTTAAGTGCCATCACCGACCAGAGCACGCCTATGTCGCCTACAACCGGGATCGACTTCTCCAGACGTGAGAATGCCGACATCTCCATTCTGAATGGGATTTTCGACATCTTTGTCTTCGGCAGACCTTTGTCGATAGCAGCCTGAACGTCGCCTGACTTCTTATCGAGATCCCAAGCTTTCTTGAGGTTTTCGTCGAGGTCGAAACGAATCAGTGTCTTGTCTTTGAGGCTGTATGTAGGATAGCCGTTCCAAGAGGCCCAGATGCCGTGACCTGTGTAAGTCTCAAACGGACCGTCGTGAATCTCCTGTGTCAATGCCACTGCCGACTCTATGATGACATCGGCGCTGCCCAACATCTTTGAGATGCGGAACGTTCTATCGCTCACCGGTATACTGTCGGCTATGCTGATACCGACCTGACCGCCGCCTATAAGCTGAGGCACACTCACCAGAACCGGCACATTGTGACGCACGCCGGCTCCAAGCATGGTACGCTCATCGCAGCCCCAACCAACGACTTCCTCAAACGGAACGTGCTTGGTGTGTGCAATCTCCATGATGCTGGCGGCAAATGTCTCATTGCGCAAGCCCATAGGATATGCCATGTTAGCGGCAGCTTTGATGATGCAAGTGCCTTCCTTTTCATTGCAACGCTGTACCAAAGCGTCGTCTATAATCATCTCTTTCTTAAGGTCAGCCCATTGAGCGTCAGTAAGTTCGGTGAGCTCGAATATGTCACCGCGAGGCATCTTGTCGAAGTCGAGGAACTCTTCACCCACGTCGTGGATGTTGATACGTTTCACCTTGTCAAGAACGCCGCCCATCTCGTGAGAGACGACAGCTGAACTTGTAGTGACACCGTCGATTAAGCCTTTGCTGATGAACTCTGCAATCAAAGTGGTAACGCCTTCGTGTATGTTTGGGCCCGAGCCTGTCACGACAACCACTTTGCCGCCTCTGCGCTTAGCTTCGACTATCTTTTCAATGGCAATATCGAGATAATGCCTTGTCTCTTCCGGCAAAGCCTCGTATAAGCCTTCAATAAAATCTTTATCAATTTTCATATATAGATTTGTTAATTTGTTTTTGACCAAGTGTCTTTTAATCCGACGGTTCTGTTGAACACCAGATGATCCGGTGTGCTGTCCTTGTCGACGGTGAAGTAACCTATTCTCTGGAACTGGAAATGGTCGAGAGGTTTGGCATCGGCGAGATATTCCTCGACGTAGCAGTTTTCTCTGATTTCCAATGAGTTAGGATTCATCATCTTACGCATAGCCTCGATTGGGGTGTTGCCTTCATCCTGCAGGCGTGCCAGCTCGTCGCGTGGGTTCTCCACGTTCCAGAGACGGTCGTAAAGTCTGACTTCAGCCTTGATGCAGTGTGCCTGGCTTACCCAGTGTATGGTGCCTTTCACCTTGCGGTTGGCGTCAGGCATGCCGCTGCGTGTCATAGGGTCGTATTCGGCATAAACCTCGACCACTTCGCCGTTTTCGTCCTTCTTGCAGCCTGTGCATTTGATGATATAGGCATTTTTCAGACGCACTTCCTTGCCTGGAGTGAGGCGGAAATATTTGTTCGGAGGGCATTCCATGAAGTCTTCCTTCTCTATCCACAGTTCACGGCTGAAGGTGATGTTATGGCTGCCTGCGCTCTCATCTTCAGGGTTGTTGATGGCTGTCAGCTCCTCGCTTTGGCCCTCAGGATAGTTGGTTATGACCAACTTGACAGGATTCACCACGGCTGCCACACGGGTGGCGCGAGCGTTCAAATCCTCACGGATTGAACTCTCCAGCAAAGCGAAATCGTTCAAAGCGTCGTATGTGGTATAACCAATCTTGTCGATAAACATGTGTATGGACTCCGGAGTGTAGCCACGGCGACGGAAGCCGCAAATGGTGGGCATACGCGGGTCGTCCCAGCCGTTGACAACGCCTTCTTTCACCAACACGAGCAAGTTACGTTTGCTCATCAAGGTGTAGTTGAGATTCAGCTTGTTGAACTCGGTCTGACGCGGACGGTTGTCGTCCATATTGTCGCCTTCACCGCGGATTTCCTTGAGCCAGTCGACAAACAAATCGTAAAGCGGACGGTGAACCACGAACTCCAGTGTGCAAAGCGAATGTGTCACACCCTCGAAATAGTCGCTCTGACCGTGTGCGAAGTCGTACATAGGGTAGGCGTGCCACTTTGTGCCAGTGCGGTGGTGAGGAGTGTCTACAACACGGTAGATGATAGGATCGCGGAAGTGCATGTTAGGGTTGGCCATGTCTATCTTGGCGCGAAGCACCATCTTGCCTTCGCCTATCTCGCCAGCATTCATCTTGTTGAAAAGCTCCAACGACTCCTCAATCGGGCGGTTGCGGTACGGGCTTTCGGTACCAGGCTGGGTCGGACTGCCCTTTTGTGCAGCTATCTCCTCCGAACTCTGCTCGTCGATGTAAGCCTTGCCGCGTTTAATCAGTTCTATTGCAAAATCCCAAAGTTGCTGGAAGTAATCTGAAGCGTAGTACTCATTGCCCCACTGGTAACCGAGCCACTGTATGTCTTCCTTGATGGCGTCGACATATTCCATGTTCTCCTTGGTGGGGTTGGTGTCGTCAAAACGCAGGTTGCAGACGCCTCCGTAGTTTTTGGCGATGCCGAAATCCAGACAAATGGCCTTGGCGTGTCCGATGTGGAGATATCCGTTAGGCTCCGGAGGAAAACGCGTCTGTACGCGCTTGGCATTCTTGCCGTTTTTCAAATCTTCCTCGACTTTCGCTTCAATGAAATTCAGCGATTTCTTTTCTTCTTTTTCAGCTTCTTCGGAATTCATAGTTCTTCTTTATTTTGCGTAAGACAACTTTTAACCAAAATTAAGGCACAAAGATAATAAAAATATAAAAAAATGTACTCTTTTTTTTAAAAAGTTGTAATTTTACACCCCGAAAAGGTTCAAAAAATACAAAAAATCATGAATTACTTAGACATAATCATCGCTATCATTCTGATTCTCTTTGCAATAGGAGGCTTTAGAAACGGTATTATCAGAGAGGCTTTCTCGCTTGCGGCATTCTTTGGCGGCATCTATGGAGCCATGGTGTTGTCCGGATGGGTAGGCAATATGCTCGGCAAGATCATAAACGTGAGTCCGGAATGGTTGGCGGTTATAGCTTTTATGATAGTCTTTATCGGTTTGGCCATATTGATAAACTGGCTTGGTGGTATGCTGGCCAAACTTATAGAATCCATCAGCCTCGGATTTATCGATAAAATAGGCGGAATAGTCTTCGGCGTAGCCAAAGGTTTTCTGCTGATTGGAGTGTTGATCATTGTTCTCGACTTCTTTGGAATCAAAGACGTGTTGGACGAAAAAGTCCGTAAAAATTCAGTTCTGTATACCACTTCGGAGAAAGTCGCCACCTGGATTTACGACAACAAGGACGGCTTGATGAAACAATTCTACGAGGGTAAGGAGAAAGTTGAGGAATCAGTAGTGTTATTGTAGAAGAATAGAAACTACTAAACTTTTTTTTCAGGATTCTGTTGAAGATAAGCTTCCCAGCCGGAGAAGTTTTTCTTTCCTTTTGGGATTTTCGGAAGCTTTGACTCGTCGGTGCCTCCGACGATGTTGAGCTTGTTTTGGAAGCTGTGACAGACGGCAGCAGCCATGGCATCGGTGGCATCAAGATAGTCGGGATGTTCGGTGAAGTTGCAGAGTTTCTGCACCATCGCGGCAACTTGCTCCTTCGACGCGGCACCGTTACCGGTTATTGACTGCTTGATTTTACGTGGCGAATACTCAAAAATAGGAATATCGCGGTAAAGCGCCGCAGCCATTGCAACTCCTTGAGCGCGACCCAGTTTCAGCATGGACTGCACGTTTTTGCCGAAGAAAGGAGCCTCAATGGCAAGCTCGTCGGGATGATACTCGTCTATAATCTCAAGCACGCGCTCGAATATCCTTCTCAGCTTGAGTGCCTGGTTGTCGAGTTTGCCCAGCTTCAGCACGCCCATGCGCAGCATGCTCAACTCCTTGCCTTTCTGAAGGATGAGACCGTAACCCATCACCATGGTGCCCGGGTCTATGCCTAATATTATTTTTTCAGTTTTCAAAATTTATTATCTTTGCAGTCTGAAAATGAGTCAAAATTCCCATAACGCAAAAATAAAGAAAATCGCCGAACTGGCGATAAAAATTCTCATTGTGCTGGCGGGATGCTGGATTCTTTACGTGAAAATCATTAAGAATCAGAATCTTACAGAGATGTGGTACTCTGTGAAACTCTCGTTTTCGTCCACCAAGAACATACTTCTGATGTTGCTGGCCTTTGCCTTGATGCCGGTCAATATGGCATTGGAGACCATAAAATGGCAAAAATCAATAAAACCTGTGGAGACCGTAGGGTTTCGCAAGGCTTTCGTCGCTATTTTCACCGGCATCACAGCCGGAATGATGTTCCCTAACCGCACCGGTGACTTTCTGGGACGTATTTTCATACTCGAACAGGGCAACCGTATCAAGGCGGCCATGCTCACCTTTGTGGGAAACATAGCCCAGATGCTGGTGACCATGAGCTTGGGCAGTGTGGCCTGCTTTTTCTTCCTCAAGTGGAGCGCATACTGGTATCTTCTGACTTTGCTTGTGATCATTATAGTATTGGGTTATCTGATATATTTCAATATCCATATTCTGAGACATCTGCAGCGGATTATTCCAAAGAAATGGCGTCCCAGGACAGAGCAGTATATGGAGGTTTTCAGTAAGTTTTCGAATAAGGAACTGGCCGACATTCTGTTGGTTGCCATTGCAAAATATCTGGTTTATTCAATGCAGTTCGTGCTTCTGATATGGGCATTCGACGTGCCTTTGAATTACCTTGAGGCTATGGTCCCTATCATGATGACTTATTTTTTGATGACCATCATTCCTTTTATCACCATCACGGAAATTGCCATTCGCGGCTCGGTCTGTGTGTCGGTTTTCGACAAATGGCTGGCTATGATGGGCATAAACACCGCCTTCAGCATGATGGTGTTTTCGGCCAGCACCATGCTTTGGCTTTACAACTTGGCAATTCCGGCCATAATAGGCCTGTTTTATATCAGAAAACTAAAATTCATAAGGAGCAGTTATGAGTCTTGAAACATTACATGTAATACTGAATGTCATTATGGTATTCGCGGCGCTCTATCTGATTTGCATAGGAGCGTTCACTTACGGATTGTCGGTTTTGTCCAGAGGTGACAACAAAGACGCCACTTTGTGGAAGATTAAGAAAATCTCTGTCTTGATAGCTGCCCGCAACGAAGCCAAAAACATAGAGAGATTGTTACAATCGCTTTATAATCAGTCATATAAAAAAGAAGATTTTGAAGTGGTTTTGGTAGACGACCATTCCGATGACGACACTTACGGTTTAGTCGAAAAGTTTGCGGCCGCACATCCCGACTTGAAAATCAGACTTTTGAAAGCTGAGGGCAACGGCAAGAAACAAGCCATAAGCCAAGCTTTGCACGCTGCTGAAAATGAGATAATTATGGTTACGGACGCCGACTGTGAGCTGCCTGTAAAATGGATAGAGAAGATGCTTGCCTACTACGAGAAGAAAGATTTGAAGATGCTGCTCGGACCGGTGCTTCTATCGCCTGCCAACAGTTTGTTTGAAAAGCTTCAAGTGCTTGAGCATCTGAGCCTTATAGCCAGCACTGCAGGTTCTGCCGGTATAGAGATGCCGGTGATGTGCAACGGCGCCAACATGATGTATGAGCGCGAGGCCGCAATCGCAGTGGAGGCCGAGCGCACAGATATGAACATAGCTTCGGGTGACGACATGTTCCTGATGGAGAGATTCTTGAAGCGTTTCGGCAATAAGGCCGTGAGTTTCTTCCTAAATCAGGAAGTGATAGTGAAAACTGCTACCATGCCCACTTTGAAGGCGTTTTTCCGTCAGCGCCGCCGCTGGACTTCGAAAACCAAGGCTTACACCAACTGGAAAATCATAGCCACCGCTCTCATAGTCCTGTTGTTCAACCTAAGCATTGTGGCATTCTTTGTGGGAGGCTTTTTCAATCCGGTCTTATGGTGTTTCTACGTGCTATACGTCATCATGAAGACCCTTATCGACTACCCGATAATAAGGAGAATCACGGCTTTCATGAAACAGAAGAAACTGAAATACTGGATATTCCCTCTGGAGTTTATTTATCCGTTCTATGTAGTATTCACGGCTTTCGCCGGAATGTTCACCAAAACAAAATGGAAATAAGTATATGAGAAAATTCTTTTTATTGGCTTTGGTTTGGGGTGTTTTTGCCCTGATGTGTCCGGCTCAGGATGTGAAAATCATTTTTGCAGGTGACCTCATGGGTCATGACAGACAGATTCAGGCGGCCCTGCAAAGCGACAGCACATACGACTATACTCCCTGCTTCCGTTACATCAAAGACTACGTCAGCAGTGCCGATTTGGCTATTCTCAACCTCGAGGTTACACTTGCAGGGCCGCCATACAATGGCTATCCTACGTTCTCGTCGCCTGTAGCTTTGGCTCAAGCTGCAAAAGATGCCGGATTCGATATCATGACCACTGCCAACAACCATTGCCTCGACCGTGATAAACAGGGTCTAGAAAGTACCATACAAGCTCTTGACAGCCTCGGTATACCTCATCTTGGCACATATATCAACCAAATCGAACACGACAACAGCCATCCAATGACAGTATGTCTTGATTGTATAAAACTGGCCCTGTTGAATTATACATGCGGCACTAACGGACGTCTGGTAGAGGAACCCAATATTGTTAACTATATCGACACTGTAGCCATGCAGCGCGATCTTGACAAAGCCAAGGCCGAAGGTCACGATTTCATCATCACCCTGATACACTGGGGTATAGAATACGACACTCGGTCAAGCGCCGAACAGGAGTATCTGGCAAAATGGCTGCTCGAACACGGCAGCAACGCGGTGATGGGAAGTCATCCGCATGTGGTGCAGAACTTCACGGTTGACGCCATACCCGACAACGACCGTTATCCCGAAATAGTGGTCTACTCCATGGGTAATTTAGTCAGCAATCAGCGTAAAATCAACACTGACGGCGGCATAATGATAGAGATGGATTTAAGAAAAACCGGCGATAAAACCGTGGTTACCGACTGTCATTATCTGCCATATTGGGTGTACCGCGGCACCATTGACGGATTGTATCAATATTACATACTGCCATCAAATGATGCCATGGCAAACCGCAGGAAATACCAAATCAACCGCGAAGACTATAAAGCCTTGAAGCTGTTCAGCAAATCGACCAGAGCACGCCTTGACTCATGCGCACTCAATAACGGCATCAATATTTTAGAAAGACGTTAATCCAGGTCTTAGAAAGTCATAGTCAATCCTATACCTCCGCGGACAATTCCAAAATCCACTTTAATATTGCTGGAATGGGCCGTCGTTTCCAGGTTTGAGTTATAAATCTGGATGCCTTTAAACATCTTGTTGTTAGCTATTGCCGCAAAACCGTAGGCGACACCGACCAAACCGACTCCTCCGACCAAGACATAAGGATTAAATCTATCCCAAATCAAACCTCCAATTTCCCATCCTATCATGAAACCACCTGCAAATGCAAAAATATAAGAGAAAACCTCAGGAGCAGTTGCCTTTTTCACTTCTTCCAAAGCTAGTTGGTCATTTGCTACAACAGCTTTCACTTGATTTACAGTTTTAAGTTCGCGATCACCATGATAAAAACGATGACCGATAGTTGCCTTATCAATAACGATAGGCTCGTTGCTCGATTGGGAATATACATTGCAAATACCCAAAAGCAACAATGACACTGAGAGCAATAATAATTTTTTCATAGATTTTTATGGTATTATAATGGTATCAACGATATTTCTTTTCCAGTTCTTCTCTGTATTTCTGGGCTATTTCAAAGGCAAGAGCAACTCCGTTGTCGGTCGGCTCAGGGCTGAAGGTGCCAAGGCGTTCACGCCACCACTGACCTTCATATTTGCATATGCGGTCATGGTAAGCCTTCTCGTTAAAGTTGACGCCAGCCTCTATGGCGGCATCCACATCCTTGAAGAATTCCTTCCAGCGATAAGCGTAGTAAGTCTCGGTCAGGCCGGCCCAGGCACGGCTGGCATATTCGTTCAGCAAAGCGTCCTCCTCACCCCAAGTGGTGATGATGTTGCGGGCGTTGCTCTCGAAATAATCCTTTTCTTCGTCAGTATTGCCTAATGATCTGGCGTCACGTATCCAGCGGCCTACCAGGAAGGCGCTTTCTGAAGCCAGGATGGCTTCGGTATCGTCGAGGATTGCTGTCATGGTCTTCTCAAGCTCATGCAATTTCTTGTAATTCTTCTCACGATACGCTCTTACGTAATCCAGGTAAAGATCGCTGAAATAGTTGCCCAGCAGCTGACGCGTCACGTTGACTATGTCGAAATGACGGGTACGGGTGTCGCTTTTGGTTGCCAGCATATTGTCCAACACATCCAGAAGCACTATGTTGCTGTATTTGTAAGTAGGTGCTATGTAATACTGTCTGTATTCCTTTATCTTACCCATGGTCGGACGCTGGTTGATACGCACCGTCTGGCCTGGAGAAGACACCTTATTATATACGCTGTCCGCAAGCAGGTTCCAAGCCTCTCTGTAGCTTTCGTCTATCATACCGGCACGCTGGTCAGCCAGACGCTCAACCCAGTGAGCGACATTTTTAGTGAGAGGATTGTTCCATGCTTTCTCAAACACATATTCATACATGAACGGATTGCAGTCGAAGCCTTCCAAAGTGGAGCCAATGCCAACTAAGTTGTCGCCGCCGTTTTTGATAGCGTTTTCAATGCGTTCGTTCACGATTTCCAGATTGCCTGCCAGCATGGAGTTACCGCCGAAGTTGCCGAGGTAGCACCAGATGTAAGGCACTCCGTAGTAAGCGTTAGTACGCTCCCAAACCGGCTGACGCTCGCAGTAGTAGTCGAGCATGATGTGGCGGTCTTTCGGCATTGAGGTGATGTAGGCCTCTATGCGGTTGTCAACCTCCCAATACTCGCGCTCGTTCCAGAAGAGCCATGCCATCTCAAGCCATTTGGCCTCAGGGTCGGCGGCCTCAAGCGACTCATACACCTGACGGCTCACACGGGCAAGGTATTTAGGATCCCAGCTTGGCGGAATAAGCTCATTGAAAATGTCTATTCCGTAAATATGGTCGGTACCGTAAAACTCTGTCTGTTTTGCTATGAACTTCTTCTGTATCTCTGTGTAAAGCGGATCGAGCGGGTCAAGGAACTTGCACCAGCAGGTGCTGTCGAAGCCGGCCCAGTCGCCCAACGATGACAGTGGAGCATCCGGATATATGCGGGTGATGCATGGCGGAACATGTCCTGCGAAGCCCGGCAAAACAGGTTTCATATTCAACTCACGCTCACGTGCCACTATCTTTTTTTGCAAGTCTTTCTGGTTATCGAGCCACACTTTCGGCAGAGGTCCACCCCAGCGGTCTATGTTCTGCATGCGGTGCCACGGCAGGTGAGCCGGACCTGTGAAATAGCTTCTGATTTCCTCGTCGGTAAGGCCGAACTCACTCCACACCTCATACCAAACCGACTCCTGTCCGGTGATGGCTAAAGGCATGTTGATGCCATTTAGGGCCATCCAGTCGATGAAATGCTCCCATTGCTCCCAGTTCCACCAAGGCATGGTATAGCCGAAGGTGCAATAGTTCAGGAAGAAACGGTCTGGCACACGGGCGCTCAGACGCACTTTAATTGGAACTATAGGCATGTAATTTGGAATCTCGAGCTCATCCGACTCAAACCATGAATATTGAGCCAGGCAGTAATATTTGAGGTAATGGTTCAATCCCACAGCCATGCTGTTGGCGTTGTTGCCGCGAATCACCAGTTTTTTACCGACAGTCTCTATTTCAAAACAGTCGACGGTGTCTTCGACAAGCTGTTCCAACACAATGTGTTTGGAATATTCTGGAACAACACGGTCCACAAGTCCGCGCATGGCGGCTATTTCAGGATTCCTGTTGCAGGAAAAACAAAGCATAACGCTCGCAATGGCAATGAGATACAGTTTTTTCATAATTTGAAAATTTTAATCACCGCAAAAATAATAAAAACTTTTTACTTTTAACAATCAACTTTAAACTAAAATGTGTATTTTTGCCGCCGAAATTCAAGGGGTGCTCCAAGTGGGCTGAGATGATACCCTCAAACCTGATCCGGGTAATGCCGGCGTAGGAATGGATATTACCAATTATTCCCCTTCACATTTATTAACAAATTAACAAAAAATTCAACAAAATGAAACGAATTTTTATTTGTATCGCTGCTCTCTTGTTTGCGGCAAATGTGAAAGCGCAGAATGAAAACACCGCTCTCGACACAACCAACTACCAGATGCTCGACGAGGTGGTTGTCAGTGGCGTTAGAGTCAAGAAAAACGCTCCATTCGCCATGACAGAGATTAACAAAAACGAGCTTAACGAATTCTCCAAAACCGGACAGGAGCTTCCTTTCCTGTTCGCAAAAACCCCGGGTATCATTTCCTGGAGTGAAAACGGTGTGGGTACAGGCACCACCTACATGCGAATCCGCGGCGCCGGCGACTCACGTATCAATGTCACCCTCGACGGAGTGCCGCTCAACTCGCCCGAAGACCAGTGTGTGTTCTGGGCTAATATGAACGGATACGCCGCCCTGCTCAGCGACGTGCAGATACGACGCGGCGTGGGCTCTTCAACCAACGGAGACGGCGCCTTCGGAGGTTCCATAGTGTTGTTGACAGGTATGCCTTCATTCAAACCAACTGCCGAAGTCACAGGCTCATACGGCTCATTCAACACATTGAATTTCGGAGCCAAAGCCTCAACCGGACTTCTCTGGAACCACATAGTGATAGACGGTAGCTTCAAAGAGACCAATACCGACGGCTACGTCCACGGAACCAGCGGACGCAGCGGAAGCTTCTACGGCGGCATCTCGTATAACAGCAACAAATTCATCATCCGTTACAAAAACATAGGAAACTTCGAGAACACAGGCCAGGCCTGGAACGGTGTTGTCGCTGGCAATAACGACTATTCTCTTATGGACGGCTGCTACGACGACGGCTCATGGTCATATACCACCAAGACCGGCATTCACACCTACGAAGATATGTATAAAGTGGGTCTGGGACAGTTTAACAACCTTTACGAATACTTGGTCACAGACGAAAACGGTCTGTTCGTGAAAGACGAAAACGGCAACTACGTCACCGAACGCTACAAACTCAACAACGGCAAGTATTGGGACAAGACCACCGACAACTTCTGGCAGGATCACAACATTCTTTCGTTGGCTTGGGAAATCAACAACCGCTGGGCAACAGCCGCCTCTCTGTATTACACCTACGGCTACGGCTTCTACGAAGAATTCCGCCAAAACAACAAATTGGCCGACAAATTCGGCATCAACGAATTCAAAGATGACGGCAAGTCGAAAAAGTCGGACGTGGTGCGTAAGAAAGGCCTTTCACAGAACACTTACGGATTTGTATGGTACACCCGCTATAAGACTGAGAAACTTGAGATGCTCGGCGGTCTTTCGATGCAGCATTTCGACGGCAACCATTTCGGTTATGTGACATACATAGCTGACCAGGAGATTTCTGACAACTATCTTGTGGATGGCAAGTACAAATATTACGATTCGGATGCCAGAAAGCTCGACGGCAACGTATTCCTCAGAGCCACTTATAAAATCCTTGAAAACCTGAGTGTTTTCGGCGACGCCCAGTATCGTCACGTCGATTACAAGACCGACGGTGTCAACGATAAGTTCATAAAGGTTGACGGTCTGTTCGTAAACCAGATTCTTGACGTCAATGAAAATTATAATTTCTTCAACCCTAAAGCCGGTGTATCTTTCGACATGGACAACCACCATGCCTTTGCATCAGTGGCAATGAGCAACCGCGAACCGGAACGCAACAACTTCACTGACAACGGCTCATATCCTTTCCCTAAGCCGGAGCAACTCATCGACTATGAATTGGGTTACAACTACACCTCTCCAATCTGGTCGGCCGGAGCCAACCTCTATTATATGGATTACAACGACCAGTTTGTGCAGACAGGCGAGGTGAGCGACATAGGCGAAGCCTTGACTACAAACATCAAGAAATCATACAGAATGGGTGTCGAGCTGCAGGCCGGCGTCAACCCTACAAGATGGCTTACCATCGAGGCTAACGCCGCCTTCAGCCAGAATAAAATCAAAGATTTCGACGAAGTGGTCGAAGACTGGGACAACGGTTATCAGACCATACATTATGACAACTCCACCCTGGCATTCTCGCCTTCGGTCATAGTCAACGGCTTCGTGACCCTGCATCACAAAGGATTTATGGCACAGTTCCACACAGGCTACGTATCACGCCAATACCTCGACAACACCGAGAACATCGACCGTTCTTTACCGGGCTATTCGGTGTCGAACGTAAGTTTTGGCTACACTTACAAGCCTAATAAAGTGGTGAAGGAAGCCATCTTTAAAATCAACATGAACAATATTTTCAACAAACGTTATGCCGCCAGCGGCTGGGTCTACTCGGCAATAGCTGAAAGCTACAACCATCCAAACGACAACCGTTACTACCAGATCGGTTTCATCCCAATGGCCGGCTTCAACGTTATGGCAAACCTGACACTTAAATTCTAAAAATATGGAATTCATCGCCAAACACTGGCTCGACATAGTCACAACCATACTTGGTCTGGCATATATCCTTCTGGAATATAAAGCCAGTGTTTGGATGTGGCTGGTCGGCTTCCTGATGCAGGCACTGGGTATAGTGCTTTATTACCAAAAAGGCTTGTATGCCGACTGCGGAATGGAGTTTTACTACCTGGCAATGACAGTCTATGGCTACTGGAAATGGGTGAGGGGAGGCGAAGCCAAAAAATCTCTTCCCATACGTCACTTTCCGAAAAAGCTCATCCTGCCCTGGCTGGGAATTATAGCTGTAGTCTGGTTGGTTATTTACCTTCTGCTGGTCAACTTCACCAACAGCACAGTGCCTGTGGCCGACAGTTTCACAACGGCATTGAGCATAATCGGAATCTGGGCTTTAGCCCACAAATATCTCGAGCAGTGGTTTATCTGGATTGCCGTCGACGTGGTCACCTGTGGTCTGTATTTCTTCAAAGACATACCGTTCAAGGCCAGCCTGTACGCGCTTTACGTGGTGATAGCCGTCTTCGGATATTTGAAATGGAAAAAATCTGTAGAGCCTTCGGAATAAGCCGGTCAGCGTTTCACCGTTTTTTGTGTGACGACACCTCCATCAGGCATTTTGAATTTAACTATATAAATCCCTGGCCGTAAATCGGTTACAGGGATTTTTTCTGTATTGGCGGGTGCGGTTTTCAACAGTTTTCCGACCATGTCGTAGACTTCACACGACAAAACCTCGGCATTGACATAAATGCAGTCGTCGGCCGGGTTGGGGTATATCAAAACCTCTTCAGCCGAAGTCTCGTCTACCGACAGAAAACCGTACAGCTGCTCGATTATGTCGGCAGGACGGTCTCTTAAAAACTTCTTAACCATATACACATTGTATGTCGACCAACTGCTGGAACTGTTGGGAGGCGAACCGAATCGGGCAACTTGGTTGTCAATCTCTCCCTCTAGGGCGTCTTTGATATATTCGTAAACAGGCAGGGTGTTTTCATAAGCCAAAGTGGTGGCCACCATTTCCTCAAACCTTTCCTTAAAACGCAGTCTGAAGCCGTAGTTTTCGTACAAACGTCTGAAAAACAGTGTAGACCTTGTGCTGGACGGATACATGTCATTGCCCACATAAACGGCATTGGCAAACACATCGAAATCAGGATAGGAGAAACAGGAGTCGCCGTCGTAGAAAATCCAACGCAGTTTGCCTCCAAACGTCTGCCATATCCTCACGTTGTTGTTCGACCAGTCACGGTTGGCTATGAACATTTCAAAAATGTAATAGTCTATGAAATTGTTGATATCTATTTTGGACACGGCATAGTCGTACTGGTCGGCTTGCGACAAATCGGCCTGCTCCATCCAGTCGTAGAACTCCAGAAAATCGTCCGGACTGCCGCAATCCACCTCACCGTACCAACCGTACATTATGTTGACAGAGTCTATACTCACATCCAGATGATCGTGCAAAAATCTTTCGTCAGGCCTTTCAGCCACATAGTAAACACCCCAATACTCGCCGTTTAGAAACAAAACCGCCGGTCTGGATGCAAGCGATTCGAAATCAAGAGTCTCGGCCAGACGCCCGCAAACATAGTCGTTACAACCGGCTCCAAGCCATGAACTCATAAACGGTCTCAACAGCAGATGCTTGAAGCTTTTGTTCGGAATGGTCTCGAAAAACTTATAGCGCAGACGTTTTTTGCCGTATTCCTCACGGGCATAGATTTTCATTCCCTTCTGACTCTTCCAACGCATCTGGTTGCCGTGGGTGCGCAGGCCTACAGTCTGGTTAAGACCTTCATTATCGGTCTCATAAAACTCAAAATTGATTATCCTTTCCCATTCCCGGCCTTTCATGAAATAGTTTCCGGTAAGGTAAGGATTGTTAGGATTGTAATAAAAACCGGGAATGAGAATACCTGTGTAGTAATCGAACAGGTCGAGCGAGTCGGCGCAGAGTGACACCGCCGGCAGACCGTGAGTGTCGCAGCCCAGCTCACCTATGAAATAACTGTTGGTGACTATGCTGCTCACGCAGCTGTCGTTCTCATCGAACACAGCAGCCCTGACAACTATGCAGTGACGCACCGAATCTACAGGGAAAAAATGCTCCGCAGGACAGTTTACTATGGTGTAAATGTCCGATTTTGAATACATTGACTCGTTTAAAACCAGAGGTTCGGTGTAAAGAGCCGACTGTGCTGAAGGACGGTTGCCGTTGGTGGTGTAATGAATATGACAGTTGGAGTTGATATTTGACAACTCCAACTGTAAAACGTTATCGTAAAAGCCTCCAGAGGCTGAGAAATATACAGTGTCAAGTTGTGCCTTAACCAATAAAGGCAACAATATCAAGGCGACAACTATGACTTTTTTCATGAGAAACCTTATTATCTCTTCACTATTTTCTTAGTGAAAACAGAGCCGCTCTTTTTGTAATACTTGACAATATAGATTCCTGCCTTGAGTTCGTCAAGCTCGTGTCTGTCGACCTTACGGCCCATCAGGTCGTAAACTTCATAACGGACAACATCGCCGTCCAAGGCATCGATTTCAGGAATATCCAAAGTGCCTTGCACTACGACTGTTTCAGAAACGGCTTCGCAATCGTCGCTATAGACAGCGGTTACATAATATTGGGCTGTCACACCGTCTGTGATTGTATCAAAATACAGATAATCGAAACTGGTGAGGGTGTCGACTAAAACGTCATCACGGAACACCTTGTAGTAACTCAATGTTCCGGTAGAACCTGACGAAGGCATGTCCCAGCTCAACTTAAGGAAGGTATAGTCATCATTGTATGGATATTCTATTGCGATATTTTCAACCGGATTGCAGTGAATCTGTGGCTCTCCTGCCGGATTTGCCAATTCAGCCAAGCATCCTATGTTCATGCGGCAATACTGCTGCGACATCTCAAAACTATTGACACTCGGACCAATCAAGTCATTCGTAGTATGGATATTCGGGCTGTAATGCTGATAATCCTCAAAAGGATAAATTCCCATATAACCATGATTATTGAAAGAAGTGTGGTCGCTGTCGCCTTCGTTGAAATTGACATGTCTTATTGGCAGTTCCGGGAAATAAACGCTACCGACGTTCATGTAATAATCGCCGATTGGAGCCACCGAATTCGGATAGATGCAGTCGATATGAATCTGGTCGCCATAGAGATAGCCATTCATGTCGTTGTTGAAATATCCCAAAATCTCCATGCCTTCCTGTTGGCAACGTGAAGCGTACGCCTCGCTGCCGTAAAGTCCCATCTCTTCGCAACCGTATGCGCAGTAAATAATGGAGTATTCAAACTCGTATTGTGTCATGATTCTAGCACTTTCGAGCACGCTGGCAACACCTGTAGCGTTGTCGTCGGCGCCAGGGCAAGTACCGCCTCCATACATTGCCTCGTATGAGAATGAGTCGAAATGGCTTCCGCAAACGACGTAAACATCAGGATAGAGTGTACCGCGCTGAATACCAATGACATTGGGTGCTGCCTGACCGCTTCCTGTCCAAGTGCTAGCATAGAAGGGCTGCTGCTCAACCTCAAGTCCGAGAGCCGTCATGCGACCGGCAATCCAGTCGGAAGCGTCAAACGCGTTTTGAGAGTTCCACATACGGTTTTGATAATCCTGCAGATGCTGCACCGTAGCTTCAAGCGAGTCCATACTCACCTGATTCATCATCTCGCGAATGAGTGGGTTTTCTTCGGTAATGACAGGAAAATCGCGATGAGCTGCCGTCATTTTAGCCTCTTTGTTGAAAACAGCCACAGCACCGTCGTTTTTGTACGGCACGGCAATGCCTTTCACTACCATAAAGTTAGCTGTTTGGATCAAGGCTTTTCCATCACCGAGATATGACTGCTGTTCTGCTTGAGGACAATAAACGATAGTATATACGTCATTATCGGAAAACGCTTCAGTATCCAACACCATCATACTTTCATTCACAGTTTTTGCCGTTGCCAGCACAAAATTGTCGTTGTAATAATGAATCTTCAGATTTTTATTATTGAAAAGATTCTCTGTTTCCTGTTGATTATCAGTGGTTATCATCACAAAACTCTGTGCGAAACCGATTGTCGTAATCAACAATAATACTAATAATGTCAATGTTTTTTTCATAGTTTTAATGTTATTATCCTTTTATTAGGTGCAATTTGAAATGATTTTATAACAAATAAACGTTTTATTCTTCAGTATTATTTATTTCCCTCCACATTTCGGAGAATGATTTTTCGGCAAATTTCGGAATCTCACGATGAACACCCCAATTCTTTTTCAGAAGCTGCTTAAAATCCATTCTGTTGAAGAAATCCTTTGACTTGTCCATGTCTTTACGGGTTTCAACTTTTTTTCTGATAAAGTTGTAAACTCCCCGTTCGGCAAGCAGAGACTTATCTTCTTTGATAATATCAACTCTGTTTCTCAGTAGCAAATCGCTTATCTTTATATTCATCGGGCAATACTGCTCACACTGACGGCAGGTTCCGCACAGAGTGGCCAGATGAGCGGCCTCCTCTGGGTTGCCGGCTATAGCCAGTACAGCTCCAACTGGACCGGGCACCGCACTGTCGTACACATGTCCGCCTATGGTGTTGAACACCGGACAGACACTGTGACAGGCACCGCAATTTATACATGTAAGTATCTGACGCTGCACCTCATGTTCCATAATGCGAGAGCGGAAGTTGTCGACCAAAATGACATACAGTTTCTGCTGTTTACCCTTAGTTTTTGCGGGTTTGCTCAAGATAGTGCAATAAGATTTCGATTTAATCTTGGTAACTTCGTAAATCGAAGACAAAGGTATAATAGTGTTTATATCGTCAATGGAAGGAATCAGCTGGTCTATTCCCACCAAAACTATATGAATACCGGCATTTGCAACCGACTTGAGGACATTTCCGTCATTTTCAGACAGTATTATGTCGCCAGTGTCGGCAATTATAAAGTCGGCTCCCGTTATGGCCGCATCGGCTTTCAAATACTTCTCATTCAAAACCTTACGGGTGACCGTCATCAGCTGTTTGGTATTCAGATTGTCCTTTACACCGAACTTTTCGCTGTATATATCGGCTATTTCCTGTTGCGATTTATGCGCTGCGGAATGTTTAGGATCGGATGGCCTTTCATCAAACTGATAACAGATAAAGTCGCCTGTATCGGTTTCAGTGATGTTCACTTTTTTCATCTCCAGATAAGGCATCAGTCCTATTTCTTCTGCTACAAAACTCTTTGTTTTTACAATATTCTTAGCTTTTTCATCATTCAAAATATTGTAAACCATTTGTTTAGCCTCTTCATCGTCACAGGCCCAACGGACTATACCCTTGTTGTCTATGACATTGGTCTCAAAATCAACTAGAAGCTTATCATAGCTTTTGAAAGCCTTGTTTCTGATGTTAAAAGCCCTCGATTTCTCGAGATCCATATTGGCGTAATGGTTGGCACAGTCCTTAGCCACAGCCATAAAACTCTCGTATCGGGCCATCATCCTTTCCTGATGCTCCTTATCGAAAGCCATTTGCTTCACATGCTGGTTGAAAACTGTACCTTCCATTGTTTTTATTTTAAAATTAAAGGTCTATCTTAGCTATTCTTCTTTCGTGACGACCGCCTTCAAAACCGGTGTTCAAAAATGCCTCAACTATCTCCCAAGCCAGTTCATTGCTGATGAATCTGCCAGGCAAGGCCAAAATATTTGCGTTGTTATGCTGACGGGCCAGTTTTCCAAGTTCCACATTCCAGCATAAGGCTGCGCGTACATGAGGATGGTGGTTGGCAGTCATCTGGGCTCCGTTTCCACTGCCGCAAAGTATGATGCCAAGTGGATATTTTCCGTCCTGAATATCCTGAGCCAACGGATGTATCATATCCGGATAATCGACACTTTCTTCTGAGAAGCAGCCGTAATCCTTTAACTGATAACCTTTATCTTTCAGTTTCTCAATAAGATACTGTTTCATTGCAAATCCGCCGTGATCAGATGCTATAGGAATAATTTGATTCATACCAAAAATGTTGAAAAATTTTTACAAAAGTAAAAAAACTTTTTAAAAGTGAAACCGCTTTTTATCTAATTTTTAACAACTTATAAAAAGGGGTAAAATTTGCCCTGTTTTACATCTTTTTGATTATCACATTTTTAAAAATTATCAACAATTTTTTTAAAAATTCTGTTCATAAAAAGTTACTAAAAATTGATAAAATTTTAGGGCTGTTTACAACTCGTTTTTTGGAGATTTTTTCACTGTTTATTTACCGGAATTAAACAGGAAAATAAACAGTTATTAACACGTTAAAGATATGATAATAAATTACTTATGTAATTATCAACACCCAATTAATTATTTCATTTTTTATTAATTCTTCCTTATTAATATTTTCAAAAAATGATAGGATGGTTCTGATGTAAAAAGAAGTATATTTGCAAAAAATTGTCATCATGAAAAATCTGTTTTTGACACTGTTTCTGACGTCGATGATTTCCATTAAGGTTTTCTCACAGACTCAGCATATTTACGAACATGATTTTCCGCAAATTAATTCTGTCGACCCCAAGGTGGAAGCTATGCTCGAACAGTTGGATCAGGACGAGATAATGAACTATGTGGAGCATCTGACCTCATATAGAAACCGCCGGGCAGACGGACCTTATATATATAATGTCAAGGACTGGCTGGTAAGCCAATACAATTCATTCGGTCTTGACAGCATATACCTTCATAATTTTGAAGTGATTCCATTTTGGACAACTGAGCCAAGACCTTTCACCACAGCTCCCAATGTTTTAGCCATTCAACCTGGCAAGACCCATCCTGAAGAAATCGTAATATGCGGTGCCCATTTTGATTCAACTGTCAGATTGGAAGAGCCTTACGATGTGGATACAGTATATTCTCCAGGTGCGGACGACAATGCCTCCGGTGTGGCTGGAATATTGGCAACTGCAAGAATATTAAGCAATTATGAGTTTAAAAGAACTATAATTTACGCCAATTGGAATGCTGAGGAATGGGGACTTTGCGGCAGCAGTGAGTATGCCAAGCAATGCGCAGCCGACAGTTTGGATATAGTGGCATATTTCAATTTGGATATGACAGGCTATCTTTATCCTGGCGACGATATCCATATTCACCTTTTATATAGTAACTGCGATTCCTTGCTCGGAACATTTGTGAAACAAATAGGAAAACAATATCTGCCAGATGTAAAGCTTACTCATGCTTGGCTTTCGGGAGGAGCCGACACAGATCACTCATCATTCAACCGCAACGGTTATCAGGCAATATCTCCCAGCGAAGATGTCAATCATATGTCACCTTTCATACATTCAGCCGACGATATCATAGGCTTGAGTGTAAACAGTCAGGATCAGATGGAGGTGTTCACCAAGCTGAATCTGGCTTCAGTGGCTCTTGCGGCAGGCTTTATGGAAGAGTCAGTCAATGAAAATTTTGCTGATAATATCCATATTTATCCCAATCCGGCCGATGACTATATTAAAATAGACGGTGATTATGAAAGATTTGAGATTTTTGACTGTTTCGGAAGGAAAATATTTTATGGAAATTTATCTACAAATATCGACAAAATCTATGTAAATAATTGGCAGTCAGGTGTTTATATCATTTTTGTCCATACAACTGACGGCAGAGTTTCGGCAAGTAAATTTTTCGTAAAATACTAAACTTTTAGTAATTTAGTAATTGACAAGCTTTGAAAAATAACTTACTTTTGCGTTGTCAATTAAAGCTTATGAGAAAAATTTTACTTATTTTATTCTCATTTTTACTGGTTTCATGTAATCATAATCAGGTTCTGACAGATTATCAAAAGAAGATAATTAGTCTGAATCATAAAGCTTTCAACGAGCGTCTGTATGATTCGGAATATGCCTTGGATTGCGCCGATTCAGCTTTAAAAATGCTTTACAACGACTCAATAAATCTTATTGACTATAATCCTGACTTTTATTATAACAATGTTGCAAGAGCCTTAAACTCAAAGGCATACGAGAATTTCCTGCTCTCAAATTTCAAAGAAGCCGAGCAAAATCTGATTGATATCAATAAAATAAGGGAGTCTTATCCTAACAAAACCGCCGAACATAACATCTCCCAGATTATCAAGGCTAAAATGATGATGCGTCTGCGTGCCTCATGGGAGGCCGACATGCTGCTTGAAAACATAAAGTGCAAAGGCAACAAAACCGACACACTTTGCCATTGGGCCCAAAGCCAGTATTACATCACAAAGCTATTTCTCAACTGTTTCTACCGTGACGGAAAATATCAGTACAACGAGCTTGTGAAAACCATTTACGAGATAGAGCAGGGGGCCAGGAACAACAGTCTGATAGTTGACGAAACCCAAGCATATTCACTGTATTACACCTTGACAGAGTCTTGTCAGATACTTGCCCATGTTTCACAGTTCTATCAAAATGAAGAGGAGAAAAATGTGCTTTATCTGAAAAAATCGGTTGACTATCTCAAGAAAAGCCTACAGTTGATGGATGAAAACCAAAGGGTGAGCAATTACGATCTGGCCAACAATCTTCAGACTTTGTCGGGAATTATCAACGATATCAACAGAAATCCTGATTACGGCATCATAGAAGTCGATTTGAATGAAATAATGTTGATATTCAAGAAAAACGCCAAGAAATTCGGAGTCAGTTATCCTATAAAAACAGGTTTTTATGATAATACTCTGAAGATGAATCTGCTGATTCATGCCGACAGTCTGTTCTTGGAGACCCGTAATCCTTATCAGATAATTGCTTCAAAATCAATGATTGCCGATTATTATATCCGTGATAATGAATATGTTAAAGCCAGACCGTATCTGCTTTACGCAAAATGTTTCATGGATTCAATCAATAATAATGAGAGCCCGGATATCCCTTCGATTTATAAGTTCAGGAACACCACCTCCAAAATGGCCGAACGTATTTACCTTGGTCTTATACGCACTCAGGCTTCAGACAATCCAAATGAGATAATGAATTGGTTCTCAATGTATCAGAGCGAATCGCACAAAGCTTTTGAGAAAGAGAAATTCGACTTTAACTACATGGAACTTCGTTCGGTAGAGAAGGAGAACCGAAAGAAAATGACCTATCTGTATCTGTCGTTATTGCTGTTATTTGTGGCATTTGCGATGTTTTTTGTGTTCTTCAGCTATGCCCATCGCAGCAACCGTCTTTTGAAAAAACAGAAGGAGCTGGATCTGGAGCGCATTGCCAATGTGGAGACCTGTCTGTCGATTTTCCGTCATGACATGTCACCTTTTATAATGTTCTTGCAAAGAGACAACATACCCGATGAAATAAAGCACGATGCCCTGAACAAACTAATTGTGACTTTGAACAACACCATGCGTTGGATAAACCTTTCCACTCCCAACGGACTGCCGTTCAAAAAGACAATATTTGTGCTTAACGACGTGTTTGAAGATGTTTCCAAGGGAATCACATCACCTTCACCTGATGTAAAGCTGTTTTTCAGCAAGGCTCCATGCAAAGTTGTAGGTGACAGCAATCTGGTGGAAATCATGCTTAGAAACCTCATTAACAACGCCTTGCAGTTTACAACCGAAGGCTATGTGAGGGTTAGCGCCAAGAGATACGAAGAGGACAGGAATTTTATACAGGTTACGGTTGAGGATACCGGTTGCGGCATACCGAAAGAGCGTCTCGACGAGCTGTTCCGCTCAGACAAATTCATTGAAAAAGAAAACTCACAGAATAACGGACATCACGGCTTCGGCCTGATACTGTGCGCCTATATCATCAAAAAACACGACGATGAGACCCGCCGCGGATGCAAGATATGGGTGGAGAGTGAGGTTGGAAAAGGAACAAAAATACATTTCATATTATGCGCGACTACATCAACATAATAGTAATTGACGACGAGTCGTTAATCAGAAAATCAATCGCTTACGAGTTTTCTCATAACAAGCAGGAGATTACAGTGGCGGCCAAGGACGACAATTTCTGCACTAAGGAAATCCGTCTGCTGGGAACCTTTGGCACCAAGAGCGAGCTGTTCGATTTCTTGGATAATCCCGATAACGAGAAACCTGATTACGCCTTGGTCGACATGCAGTTTCCAAGTCAAGCCGAGCCGACCGGAGGCATCACCCTTACCAAGGAGATTTTGGGAGGCGGCTACACCAATCAGGAGGGAGACGACATAAAAATTGTCATCATAACCTCGCGTTTCGATTACCCGGCCGAAGATGAAATCAACCGTGACCAGAAAATCAAGGAGATAAACCGAGTCATCATAGATTCCCTAATGGCAGGAGCCAATGCCTTTGTGAGCAAAAACGCCACCGAAGGTTTCGAGATAGAGAATTTCACCCGTGCCATAGCCTGTCTGGAAAGAGGCGAGCGCTACTATTTCAACCATCCGGTACTGCAAACTCTGGTTGAGTCTGCATCCGACTCGGTGCAGCAAAACTTCTACAGCCTGAAGCAGTGCATGAACTACAATGTGACCATGCGCGAGCGTGAGCTGCTGATAGGTCTGGCGCGTGGCGAGACAGCCATGCAGGTGGCCAACCGTATCTATGGCAAGGCCGACGACTCGCAAATCAAGTCTATACAAAACCTGCAGAGAGCCTTGGCCGACAGGATGAATAACGGCGACAACAAGGCGTCGGCACTGGTGGCAAGAGCTATATTCCTTGGAATTTTAACTGAAGATGATGTTTATAAAAAATAACTGATATGAATACAGGAGTTTACATGATACGATTCACCATGCGCAACGGCAGCGTAGTGACAAAGAAAATAGTGAAAAAGTAGCTAAAAGTAATGTTTGATCATACGTTCAATGGCGCGTTCGCAGACAGGGCAGAACTTGTTGCCTTTGAATGAGTTCATAAGGCAGTCGATCATGGGGCGGTAGATGCCGTGCAGTTGGTATCCGGCGCCTTCGTACACTCCGACGGTCTTTTCATATTTCTTGTCGACAGGAGTCGGTACAGGCGTTCTCTTACCTATCATATCCTGCCATTTGCTGCCGAAATCGACCAAAGTGGTGATGTTGGGCTCCCAAGGCTCCACCTCGAGGTTGTAGTTGTCGGTGCCGTCATAGGCATATTCGTCGGCCAGACCCGCGAAGCCGTGTCCGAACTCATGAATTATCACATCCGATGAGTAAGAATTGCCGGTTGTGCTGACGCAATACGAGTTGAAAATGCCTCCTCCGCCGTATTTCTTGGTGTTGGCGAGAATGTAAATCTGGTCGTAAGGCACTTGACCGGCGAGGGTTTTCATGGTTTCGTTGTCGTAAGTCATGCAGTAACGCTCACTGTCGAAGGTCCAGAAACTGCAGCTGAGGGCTGTGTTGCGGTACAAGCCGTCGCCGGGCATGGTGATATCGCTTTCCTGGGATGGCACCATCACGGCACGCACATTGAAACGGTCCTGATAGCGGTCGTATGGAGCATAGCTGAACAGACTCTTCACAAAAAACTGGCAATCGTTGATGAATTTGCCCATCTCCTGCTCGGTATAGCCGTCGGGCAGCAACACTATGTCTACAGCCTGCTCGGCTGGATAGTTGCCATATACATCGTAAATAGGATAAGGCAGTTTGGGCGCTGGCTTGATGAAGTAATCGTTTGGATCGACCAAGATTTTCATCATCTCCACAGCTTCCAGATGGTCGGTTTTGGCGTAAAAGGTAACCTCCACCGGCTCTTTAGGGAAAGGAATCACTACCGATTCGTGAAAGCCTTTGCAGATTTTGGTGGCTTCGTCTGTGGTCTGCCATTCGCCAAACAGCAGGCAGTAGCCGTGTGAATACAAAACCACATCCGAATCGGGCAGCGAGACCTCTATGGAATACATTCCGTAGTTCATATTGTCTATGAGCTGAACCCTCGGACCGCCCCACTTGAGCTCTTTCACCAGCTTGTCGAAAGCGTAGGCCACAGTGTCGGCATTGCCGAAAAGGTAATAATCTATACGCAACTGGTTGTCGGTGAAATATCTGTCATATTCGACCTGGCTTTTTGCGTTTAACCCTAAGAAAATCAGTATGGTTGACAAAACAAATGTTGAAAACTTCCTCATATTCGCAATTTTTATCCGCAAAGTTACGATAAAACACAAAACAAAGCGTTAATTGCAAAAATTTTATTATTTTTGCAGGTTAAACAGTATATGCGCACAGATAATTCATCCACAAAACGCCGTCTCCGCGGTTCATACCTCATCTCGCTGATGAGTATAACGCTGGTGCTGTTTGTACTTGGATTATTCTCCTCTCTGGTGCTTTTCGCCAACAGCATTTCCGATTACATCAAGGAAAACATAGGGTTTGAGATAGTGATGAAAAAAGGGGTGAAAGAGAAGGATATACTTGAGTTTCAGAAGGTGTTGGAGAAAAAGGAATATGTGAAATCCACCGAATACATCTCAAAGGAAGAGGCTACCCGCCGTCTGACAGAAGATCTGGGCGAGGATATTCTGCAATGGCTGGGCGATGTTGAAAACCCTCTTCTGCCATCGATAGACGTCAGGTTCACTGCTGAATACGCCAACAACGACAGCATAGCCAAGATAGAGCAGTGGGTGATGAAGAACAAAAACGTGAAAGAGGTGTATTTCCAGAGGTCGCTGATTCACTCTATCAACAAGAATGTCAAGAAGATAGGCGCTGTGATTTTGATAATAGGACTGGCGCTTCTGATAATGGCAGTGACCCTTATCAGCCACACAGTTAGGCTGTCGGTCTACTCAAAACGCTTTGTGGTACGCAGCATGCAGCTGGTGGGCGCCACCGAGGGCTTTATAATGAAGCCTTTCTTGAAATATTTTGTAATTCAAGGACTTATAGGCGGAGGTCTGTCGCTGATACTGCTGACAGTGTTCGTTTCTATGGCTTTCAAGAATGTGCCAGAGCTAGGCATCATCACCAACATTGGCAGTTTTGTCATGATTTATCTGACGGTGATGGTGTTGGGAGTGCTGCTTACGACACTGTCGACCTATTTCTCCATGCTGAAATATCTGCGCGCCGACATTGACGAACTTTACGAATGATTAAAAATTTAAGATATGGCAAAAAATGATGTAAAAATCCCTGAAAAAGACCGTAAACCTATGCCTTTCGGCCGTGAAAACTACAAATGGGTGCTCATAGGCCTGGCTTTCCTGCTGGTAGGATTCCTTCTGATGATTGGCGGTGGCTCAGACAACCCCGACGTCTTCAATGAGGGTATGTTCAGCTTCAGACGACTGACATTGGCTCCTATACTCATTCTGATAGGCTTCGGCATTCAGTTTTACGCTATCATGAAAAAACCTAAGGAATGACTTTAACCGGTCATTGTCAATGATTAGAAATCACCATAAAATTACCATAGCATTTCTCGCTTTATTGTTGAGCGTGACCGCGTGGGCTCAGGCTGATACCGTTGTGTTTTCAGCCCATGGCGGTTTTTACGAAAACAGCTTTCAGTTACAGTTATCCAATTCAAACCCCGACTATCATATCCGTTACACCATAAACGGAAACCGCCCGACCGCTCAGTCGGCTTTGTACGCCAATCCTTTGGTTTTGGATGAGCAAATGTATTCAAAATCAGATATTTACACTATTCAGATATCTACAGACGAGTTGGTTTACAATCCGGGTTCGGTGCAGCATTGCATAGTAGTCAGAGCGGCTGTTTTCGATGAGAACGACAGTTGCGTGAGCAGTGTTAAGACAAACAGCTATTTCATAGGCGAGCTGGGTTGCGACACTCACGGTCTGCCAGTGGTTTCAATATGCGCCGACTCTTTGGATTTGTTTGATTATTACAATGGTATTTTTGTCCCAGGGGTTCATTTCGATCCGTCAAATCCCAATTGGACCGGCAATTATTATCAGAAGGGCATTGAATGGGAAAGACTGATAAATGTTGAGTTCTATGAACTTGACAATAAAGGCATCAATCAGCAAGCCGGCATAAGAACACATGGTGGTAACGGTAGGCGTTTGCCTCAAAAAAGTGTAAAGATTTACGCTCGTGAAGAGTATGGGAAAAAGCGATTCAAACATAAGTTTTTCAATACAATACCTCACAACAACTTCAAGCATCTGGTATTCAAACCCATGGAAAGTTCCTGGAACCAAGCCGGTATGCAAGATCATGTCGCCAATCTTATTGTCAAGGACGGGGTTAATGTAGAACCTTTGGCATCGAGACCCGTGGTGATGTACATAAACGGAGAATACTGGGGTTTATATTTCATACACGAAAAACCTGATGAACGCTATTTGGAAGACCATTTGTCAGTGAATCTCGAAACTCTGAATATAATGGGCAATTGGGTGAGTTTGGTTGACTATGGCAACGGCATACCATTCATAAGCATGATGGGCTGGTTGGAAAACGCCGACCTTTCAAATCAATTTGAGTATAATATCGTAGATAATTTTTTTGACCTCGACAGTTTTATAGACTATCAGATATTTGAGATATATACCGCAAACAAAGACTGGCCGGCGAACAACATGGCCTGTTGGCAAGCGGATAACGGCAAATGGCGCTGGATTTTCAAGGATGGCGATGCCTGCTTTTTAAGCATGTCATTTGATGCATTTGCAAATGCCATATATTATGATGAAACCGCAACGCCTGCAAGTAAAAAGCCGACCTTGTTGTTCAGAAAGCTTTTGGAAAACGATGGTTTCAGAATGCGGTTCAAAAACAGATTTTTGGAACTTATCAACACCTCATTCAATTATCAGCATGTGTGGCAATATGTGGAATCTACAAAGAACGCTATGTCTGATGAGATTCCCTATCAGTCTGACAGATTCGGTTATCCCCAAAGCATGGAGTCGTGGTTGGACGATGTGGAATATACCGACTGGTTTTTGGCTAACAGAGGGGAAGTCATGACGCAAAAGCTAATCGAATTTTTAGATGTTGAAGAAATAGTTTCCAATAACATAACGGTTTATCCCAATCCGGCTAAAGACGTGGTTTATGTTAAGGGTGAGATTACAGGATACGAATTGTATGACCTAGTTGGAAATAAGTTGGAACAAGTGGTCGGCAATATGGAAGAAATCCGTGTAAGTAACTTGTCTTCAGGAGTTTACATCATCAGATTGCATACTAAAAACGGAAAAGCATTAACAAAGAAAATAATCATCAACAATTGACGAATAATAACTAAAGAAAATGGATTGGTTACAAGCGCTTTTATTGGGAATTCTCCAGGGTTTGACGGAGTTCCTGCCGGTGTCTAGCAGCGGACATCTCACCATTTTGTCTAACATCTTCGGTATGAATGGCGAGGAAAACCTCACTTTCAACGTGGTGTTGCACGTCGCGACGGTATGCGCCACCTTGGTCGTCCTTTGGAACGAGGTGGTGTGGATTTTCAAGGATTTGTTCACCAAACAGCAGTGGAACTCATATCAAAACCTCAACGGAGGCACAAAATATGCGATCAATATCTTGATATCGATGATTCCTGTCGGTATCGTGGGAGTGTTTTTCAAAGACACCGTCGAGGAAATCTTCGGCTCAGGCTTGTTGATTGTCGGCATCATGCTGCTTGTGACGGCTACTTTGCTCACTTTCGCGCATTTTGCCAAGCCACGTCAGCGCGAGGAAATCTCAGGATTTCATGCGTTCATCATCGGTATAGGCCAGGCTTGCGCCACCATGCCGGGCTTGTCGCGCTCTGGAACGACCATTGCAACCGGTCTTTTGCTCGGAAACAAGAAGGAAAAGCTTGCGCAGTTCTCGTTTTTGATGGTGATTCCTCCGATTTTAGGAGAGGCCTTGCTCGATTTCAAAGAAGTGCTTGAGGTGGGTTGGCATACAGCTATGGCCGGCATTTCACCTTTAATTCTCATTATAGGGTTTATGGCTGCATTCATCACAGGATGCCTCGCTTGCAAATGGATGATCAGCATAGTGAAAAAGGGTAAGCTCATTTATTTCGCAATCTACTGCGTAATCGTCGGTGTTTTAGCAATTTGTTTCGCATAATGACAGAGTTTCATTTCGAGGAAGGCGAGGTTTTTTTGATAGATAAACCTTTGGATTGGACGTCATTTGACGTTGTCAATCTGATTCGTGCTGTCATCAAGAAATACCATAAAATCAGGAAACTGAAAGTGGGTCATGCAGGCACTTTGGATCCGCTGGCCACAGGTTTGCTGATACTCTGCACCGGCCGTATGACCAAACAAATCGACAATTTCCAGGCACAGGAGAAGGTTTACACAGGTACCATGCTGTTGGGGCAGACCACGCCGACTTTCGATCTTGAAAGCGAGCCGAATCAGTTCTTTCCGACTGATGGAATCAGCGCCGAGGCGTTAGACGAGGCGCGTAAAAAGTTCATTGGCGATATAATGCAGCGTCCTCCTAAGTTTTCCGCAATCAAGATTCAGGGTAAGCGCGCTTTTGACTATGCCCGTTCAGATGAGGAGCTCGAGCTGAAGGAACGCCTCGTGCATATAGAGGATTTCCAAATAGATACAACCAATTTCCCGAAGGTCGATTTCATGGTGAAATGCTCCAAAGGCACTTACATCCGCTCGCTGGTCAACGACTTCGGTCAGGCACTTGGCAACGGAGCCTGCCTAATCAGTTTGCGTCGCACCAAAATCGGTGATTTCGACGTGAAAGACGCCTGGGATCTGATGGAACTGAAGCAAAAAATCATCGAAACGGCACCGGAAATTACAGAAAACACTGTAGAGACGTCATAATATGGCGTCTCTATTTTTCATAATATGGCGTCTCTATTTTAAAACGATTTTATAAATCCGTTCTATTTCTTATTAGTAACATTTTTAGTTAAATAATTACAAAAATGTTATTTATTTTTGCATCAATGTCACAAAACACCATTTTAAAACGTCTTATATACGAGATTATGACAGATGCAGGAAATGGAGAACAATAATATTATGAAAACAATAAT
>Ga0265298_10000480_pt1 | contig 59392 bp, 76 predicted proteins | sample AusTroGonzalo_MG_3_FD_193486 | JGI IMG/M metagenome (GOLD analysis project Ga0265298, IMG submission 193486) | Bovine rumen microbial communities from tropical cattle in Woodstock, Queensland, Australia - Gonzalo_01 | ecosystem: Host-associated > Mammals > Digestive system > Stomach > Rumen ... | reverse complement strand
TAGAAAAGCAGCATCTGAAACTGAGACAGCTGGAACTGCTGAAGTAGTAGAGAATAAGGATGTAGCAATAATTCATAAATGATTTAATCAGAATGATATAAGGCAGAAGTATGTTCAATATGCTTATAAACTTTGAGGATTAGACTTTGTTACTATGTTAGAATGTGAGAATGGGAATTGGAGTCTAAAAGCTGTATGAGATGGATGACATGCTTTCTGATTATGTCAGATGAATACGAACTATCATAAATTACCTGAGAATTATAAGGAAGTATGGCAGGTGCAAGTAGAATATTGCTATCAGAAATGGAGTACTGGAACTCGTTTCTACGGTCCTGATAGGAAGATAAAATGAGTTAAATGTAGTACGTATGTAAAAGACAGATTTATATTAAATTCTTAACCTATGGAGAGATTTAAAACATGATGGGCATTAGAAGAAGATCTAATGGAAAAATATTGAATCTGAATGAGATTCATATTACTGAATAGACCGAACTTACTAAAGGAACTCTGATATACTTTAGATGATCTTGGTAAGTTATCAGCTTTAGATTTATATTTCATAGGTAGGAGATATATGTTTGATCATTGATTCAAACGGAAATTTAATAGATGATTCTATAAAGATGGAGAAACAAGATAAACGATTAGAGTTTATGTCATGGCTAATGATAGTAGCCATTATAGGATTCTGTATCCGATTTAATTATAGATTATACAACTAAACAAAATACAAATAGGAACTTTATGGGAATAGAGATAAATACCAATGGAATGCAAACAGCCATAAAGAGAGCAGTCTGGTAGTCTAGTCTAGAGATAGCTAGAGGGCTATTTATTTACATATGCTATATGAAATGCCTAATCAATACTGAACAGATAGAGAGTATAAGTATGAATGAGATGTACTTTATCTTAAATGTACTAAATGCTGAAAATGGCTATCTTTAGATGGATTTCCCCAAGACAAAGGTAGAAAATTCTGAGTAAGATCTGACTGTAAAGACTGCCATAGAATTAAAATGAAGAAATATCATCGCAGTTGGTATCTCAACAATACCGATGAGGCGAGGGAATATGCTAGAGAATATCATAAAAACAATAAGGATATATTAAAAAATAAGGATAGATCTAGAATAGAAAGTCGCATGAAAGATCTATGATTTGATCGGTACTCATTTCATGGTAAAGCAAGATATTATGTAAGGAAGAATAATTTAAAGCCCCACTTATGTCCGATATGCTGAGCCGATAGAGACATAGAAATACACCACCCATATTATAATTCTTTTAATGATCGGAGTAAGGTTGTATTTTGCTGCAGATTTTGTCATAGAAATATTCATTTATGAGACTTAGAATGTCCACAACCTATAGATTTATTAACTATGGAGAGCAACTCGCCAATAAAGGAGTGTAGTCTGGTAGTGTAATATGGAGACAGTTACACCGTTTGAAATCTACGGCATGGAATCCAGCGAGTAGCCACCTCTACTTCAGTATTGTATAAGAAATAAGAATACATAACATAAGGATCTTAGGTGGAAGATCCTTTAGAAAGTAATCAGATTTATTTATTAAGTTTAGGAATGTACACCAATGAAAGTATTATAAAAAACATAAGCACAAATCAGACAGAAATTCTGAATAATATTTGAAGTCTTTATTTATGAACAAATCAGTTTGATTGCGACATCACAGCAAGTACACTAAACTTCTATAAAGATGGAATACCAGAGCCTAAATATTTGTTTGATGTATTTCCACAAAGAGAAGACATCTGAAAATTAGAGCCACGATGACCGATACCTCTTGAAGATGGTAGTATACATTCAATAGTTATCGATTTGCCATTTGTTATAGCACCACATACAGCAAAGTCTATGACAACAGAGCAGAAAGAATGAAGTAATATAATCTTAAAAAGATTTAGTACATATTATCCAGCTAAAGAATTGTATGAGAGTTATTATCACCGAATTAAAGAGGCTTATAGAGTATTAAATAAGTGAGGTATATGTATATTCAAATGTCAAAGTAATATAAGTTGAGGAGTAAGACATAATGTAGAGGAATATAGCTATATGTGTTGAGAAAAAGTCTGATTTGTTATGGTAGATAAGTTTACACTTATAGCTAAGTCAAGAATTATATGAAGAATGGAGAAACAGATACATTCAAGGAGTTATACATCACAGTTCCTTGTGTTTATAAAGAGAAAAAGGAAAGCTAACGAATTTATTTATTCAGATTTATTTATTTAATTATATAACAGATGGAAAAGAAAGAAAAGGCTGAATGTAAGACAGCGAAAGAAATATCTGATGAAGCAATAGACTTTAATTTCAGAATGAAGCAAATGGAGATAAATATTTGTTTTGTTATTGTAATTATATCTATGCTAACAGCTTTAAGTGTTTTATATTCTAATTTATAACAAATGCGATTATTTACTTATAGAGACCCAGACAAAGTTTCTGATGATAATTGATATTGTTCTATTCTGATAAAAGAAAATGATTTAGATGATGCTTATTATTATTTTATAAATAATGTAGCAGACCAATGTTATATTGTTTCAATAATAAGTTGATACATAGACTAATCAGATTTATATTTTAATTTTACAGTTATGGAAAAACTTATAGAGTTATTAAATGAGTATAACCGTAATGTGTTAAAATGGTCAGACAAATGGAAAGAAAAAAGCTGAAAGCTAATTTTGCAAATAGATTACAATCACAGTCGGAGTTTTAATTCAGATTTATATATTTGTTCGCTTCGCTACTGATTTATTAAATGGTTAGTAGATAATGAGAAAATAGACTACGAAAAAGTAAGGAAATGAGAGTGAAATGGTGGCAAATGGCATTTTGAAACAGTACAACCAGAGTATTATATAATAATGCTACTATCTATCCAAGATGAGCCTATTGAGTTCCTTATAAGTATTCTGAAAAATGTGTAAAATCATTCCCCAAAAGTACTGAAAAATGTGAAATGGGGAATAATCAGACTTTTATATTTATTATTCAAGACCGATGGAAAAACTACTAAATAAACTAATAGAGAAAGGGTGGAAACCACGATGAATACCACATTTAAGAAATGCTTATTATACAACTAAATATGTTAATTTTTCTAAAAGAACTATATTCTGATTAACTTTTTATGAAAAATCTATTAGAGCATTGGTTGCGAAAGAAAGCTGACTATGGCAATTCGTGTGTGAGAACAATCTGAATTATAGTGAAGATGATAGTATATATAATGTATGGCTAAAACATTATGCAGAAGATGACCACGAAAGTCCATACACTTATGCAAGTCCTGTGTGGTATATTATAGAAAGTGCCTTATGTGATGAAGATAAGTTAGAGGAGTTTTTACTTAGTAATATTAAGGTAGATGACTAAAGCAGATGTACGATTTATTATTTTAGCACCATTTATTTTTGCCTGAATATTCTGATATGCTCTTTATTTAGCTTCAACAGAACGAGAAAGAAATATAGAGCATAAAGCTAAAGTATGCGAAATAGAAAGACAAAACAATATGAAACTAGATGACTTTTGTATTTGAGCAGAAGACTAATCAGACTTTTATATTATTTACCTATGGAGAGAATGAAACATACAGGAGATTATGAACTAGATGAAATAAATATGTTAGAGCAAGAATGTGCAGATTTAGAAGAAGATAATAAGAGGTTAGAAGAAGAAAATAGAAAGCTGAAATTAGAATTAAGTAAGCTAAAAGAAAAATATGGAGATATAGATTTTTAATCAGATTTATTTTGCTTTGTAATAAGGCTTAGTACCGTTAGAGAAAATTATTAGAAAGATATAAAAAGTCTGAGTAGATAGTATTCAGACTTTTTCTTTTTTATAATCATAAATTCTTTATTACTCTATTCATCTCTACGTTTCACATTATTAACTTATTCTCATTAAGTTTCTGACTTATAATCAGCTTTCTTAACTCACTATCCCAGTATGTTTTTAATGGACATGGAGTCTGAAACTTCTTATAAGATTCCATTAGCCTTTTAAAGTGTGTAAAGTCATGTCGTTCGTTATTCTTTCAGCTCTTATGATATAATGGATAAGAAGCTCAGTATATAAACGTTCTCCATGTATAATCATTATCTTCGTTTCTATGCCATGTAGATACCGTTCAGACTGTCTGTCTTTTTCTCTTATCTCGTATATATATAGCATCTTTACAGAAAGCAAATCTTTCTATATAAGAGTATAGACTTCATGTATATGCTATATCTTCATATACGAATGTTTTTCAGATAAAATCTCTAGAGAATTCAGCTTTTTTTGCTACTTCTGTCTTTACTATCTTATTATTTACTGCTACAAAATAGATATTCTCTTTAGTATCTTTTTTCTCCATCATTTCATTAAATGTATATACTACATCATGATCTAAGTTTAATACCCAGTCTCTTTTCTCAGGTTGCTCATGTACTAATACCTTTCAGATAGCTATATCTGTATCATTATCTATACAAGTCTGATATAGTTTCTCATACATATAAGGATGGATTATATCATCAGAATCACAGAAAGCCATATATTCTCAGTCTACGTTAGCTAGTCAGTTATTCCTAGCCATAGCAAGCCTTAAATTAGTCTGATTTATTACTTTTACACATCAGTACTCCCTCTCATATCGTTTCATAATCTCTAAAGCATTATCAGGAGAGCCATCATTGACTAATACTAGCTGTAGATTATCTATGCTATTAGATAATATAGAGTCTATAGTTCTACTCATAAATAATTCTGATTTATAGCATGGTACTACTACAGAAAGTTTATAAAAGTCTGATTTTTCTCTCTTGTTTAGCTTTACTTCTCCTTTAGATATAGCCAACTGGACTAATCTGTCTTCTCAGAGTCTATCAAAACACTTAACTACTAAATCCTTAGGAGTAAATCAGAGTTCTATTACAGGATCTTCTGACTCTAAAATCAGCTTTCCTTTATCATATACTCTATATAGATCATAGACTCCCTCAGTTCTACAAGCTAGAGTAAGTCAATGGTAGCCTTTAAATAAAGTATAGTCAAATCTTTCTTGTTCTTCAGCTTTAATTATTTTTTTATCTGAGAACTGTTTATATTCTAAAAAATCTGATTCTGTATCATCAGTAACTACCCAGACAAAATTCTGAGTCATAGCCATTTGTAGTTCAGCCATCTTAGTAGTTCTTACTCATAAAGATAGCTGGTTTATAATCAGTTTTTAGATTTTGGTGGATTTTAGTTTATCATCCTATAGAACTTATCCCTAAAGCTATAAGTAGAGAGCATAAAGGAAGAGTAAATAGGATAAACCACCACCGCTGAGTCTTTGTCATTTAGTCTATGAAAAGAAAATAAATCAGAGTTCCTATCGTTGATAGGACTAGATAAAATGCTATATAGATTATTACATCTTTATAATATTTTAGTTTATCTGTTTAGATTCTCTATATAATTAGAGATATGTAAAAGCTCATTATATGCTTTATAATTATATTGTTGAGCACCATAAAATCTCCAAAAGAGAAAAATAGTCTGAAGAATATAGCATGATACTATTACTGCTATTAAGATTTTAAATTGTTTCTTATCCATTGTTTATAAAAAGGAGTAAAATTTATTACTCCTAATTATATAATATTTTTCTATACTTTGCAAGACTTTATTTAACTTTAGTAGATTTTCAGATAATATCTCTATTTATAACTACGAATTCATTTTCTCAATTATCTAATATTACAGCATCTATTCCCCTTTCTTTTAGCTCAGGTAGGAATTCAGCCAAATCTTCTGCATCATAATCTCACTTTATCTTTACTACATTAGCTCAGTCTTTTATTTCAGTTTTTAATACTTCTCCTTTTCATGATGCTTTAGCAAAGGTATCAGCACTATTCTTATCAGTAGCGAAGCTGATTACTTCTTGAGTTTTATCATATCCACCTCATTTATAAGCTCATTCAGGTAATTCTGAAGAAGATTTATATCATTCTTTTAGAATATTATCTGCCACATCAGATCTAGTTCCATGATATACTTCAGTAACTTTTTTATCTGCTGGCTCTATTATCTCATCTAGAGTCTTTTTAGCTACTTTATATTCTTCTCCTCTAGCTTTTTTTAATACAGCCTCCTTGAAGTTATTTATTGTCTCTTCTTCCCATCATTGAGATCTTAATTTTTCTATAGCATCTTCTAAAGTTTCTCCTGTCTTTTCGTTTACTATTGGATTAGTTTCACTAGGTTTAGAATAGTTTACTTTCTTGGTAGGCATTTCAGCTATTTGTCCTTGTCTTACTGCAGTTCACTCAGGAGTAACTACTGTTGGATTACTATCTCATCAGATAATTGTATTATAGTTAGTTACTCATTCTCTACTAGGTAATGCTTGTGTCTCAGATCATACTCCCTTACCTTTAAGGTATCATTGATAAGCGGCTTCTTGTTCAGCTTGCTTATCTAATATAGCTTGTTGAGCTTTTTCTATTTCAGATCTTCTAATATTGGCTTCTTCTAATCTTTGTTGTCTAGATTTTCTAATATTATATTGTTGTTTTTGAGTTCTTTCTCTAGCTATTTGAGTCTGTGTTTTAAGAGTATCTGCCTTTGAGATAGTATCATCTGCATCTTTAAACATATTTTCTACTATCTTATTTGAGTTATTTCTATCTTTTGCTAGAGTTTTAAATGCTTTAGTCTTTACTAATTTTACAGTTCATCATATAGGATTAGTAAATATATCAGCAATAGCATCTATAGTCTGTAAATCTGACATAGAATCTACTAAACTTTGTGGATTCTGTCTTCCATATACTACAGCTCTATGGTTTACATCAGATTCTATAGACTTTAATTGTCTATACATATCTCTTAGTTTAAGATATTCCTCAGAATCTAATCCTGCATTATCTATAGCATCATCTACTCACTTTTTAAGTCAATTTAATACCCATCCATCTACTGCATTAGTTCCTACATCATTAGGATTCTGACTCTTTAAGAAAGCCTGTAATTTTTGATTTAATTCTTGAATCTTTGCTTGAGTTCATTCCACACTCATTGTATTTTTCATTCCCTCCAAGTCTTTTATCCATTTCTCTATCCTTGCTATTGTGGCTTCACTTTGTCCAGCTGTCCATTCTTTATTATTAAGATATTTTTTAAGCTCTTTGGTTATATCTGAAGTATCTACATTAGTAGTTTTTCATGCTTCTTTAGCTATAGCGGCATATCTATCATAGATAGACTGTTTTGTTTGTTTAATAGCCTGAGAAAATTCATCTAATGATCTTGGTAAATGTCCAAAAGTTTCTTCTCAGTTAGCATCTACATATTTTAGAGCATCTTTATTCTTAATAATACTTTCTACAGCTCACATAGCATCATCATTATATTGCTGTAATTGAGTATTAGTTTTTACTCATTGGCTAGATGGTTTTACTCATCTATTATACATATCTAGTAATCCCTTTATAGTTCATTCTTTATCTCATTCTTTTCTTAGAGTTTTTAATATATTTTTATACTTATAAGCATTTCATCATGCTGAAATTCATCATAATACACCTCAGAAAGCTGCTCATAATTTCATGTTAGTCTCCAATTTATCTAAGTTTGCATCTTCCTGTCATAGAGTAGCCAAAGCTCAAAATTCTGCTCATTCTGCTGCTCAATATATAGTTCTTTGTCATACATTCTTAATTACTCCTTTAGTTCAGTCCTTTAAAGCAGATTCAGCTATAGATTCCATTTTAGCTTCTCCTCAGAATCATGGAAGAAGCATCATTACTGCAGTATTGGCTAATAGATCTCCAAATATTTCTCATCCCTTACTCCATCAGCTTTCTGCTCTTAAATCTCCATAGTTGTTTCCTGCCCCAAGTAAATCATCTGAAAACTGAATCTTATTCATATCTAGCTTAGGTGCTACTCATACATAAGGATTATTTCATGCCAAGTTATTGTAAGCATTACCAAAGAAGTTTACAAACCCCTGAAATGTACCTACATTAGCCTCTTCCATTTTATCTCATAATCATCTATCTTGGAAATCATCGTATGTCTTTTTAGCATCAGCTAAGGAAGCTATCATCCAGTCTTCATATCATGACTTTCTTGCCGCTTCTACAAATGGTTTATATTCTTTATCTATATTATCTAGATAATATTTAGCATATTCAGGATCATCAAAATGGCTAGTAGAAGTTAGATTTTGTGGCTGTGTCTTTTTATTAGCTTCTGTAACCGAATTAGATACTGAGTTATCCATTCAGACTTTCTGATTTTCATTTAATTGCTTAAATGTATCTCAGAATAGCCCAGTTTTTACCATAATATCATTATTATCTCCATTAAGATAATCTATATACATCTTATCTCAATTTTTAATTCCCTTAGTAAACTTTTCTACTATAGTATCATCATCTCAGTCTGATATATTTAGTTTATAGAAGTTTCTAATTACATCAGCTAAGTTTCATTTCTTAATCTGTAACCTAGAAGCATCCCATTGCTCTCAATTACTATTAAGATTCTTCTGTACTAATTGATTTTTCATAGAAAGCCTTTCAGTCTGTTCTTCTTCCCTTTTCTGCTGAGCATAAAAATCTGAATACATCTTTTGTTGTAATAATTCTTTAGCTCATGATGGAACATTAGCTGTCCTTTGTTCTATCTCCATGACATATTTCTCATTTAATCATGGAAATTTACTATTTCCTGTTGCCATATTATGTATATATATAAAATAAATTAGTACCAAGTCTTACCACCATCTACACTATACTCCTTTTTACCATTATTTGTTCTTTCCAAAATCGTGTTTTCAGATCATCATACTCATGAATTTGGCTGTATATCTACCTCTTCAGCTGTTTCAGGTTTAGATCATTCTTCAAAATCATATCCTAATTGAAGTAGTACATCGTTATATCAGTCTATCATTGAGTTTATTCTCTTTAAGAATAAGTCATCTTTCATCTCCCATTTAAGAGGATCTACGGAACTGTCTATTTTTCTCCACTCGCTATCTGTCATTATTCAGAATTGAGCTCATTTATCTCTCATGTCTAAGTATTTTTGGAAACTAGCATTAGCCATAAGATTATCATATAATGCTTTTCATTCTTGGATATTCTCTATAGTTGTATCAGTAGTCCAAAACGACTGCCATGGATTAGCATATCATTGTTCTGCTATACTCAAATCCATATATCATTTTAAGTTCTTGTTTGTATCTTGTTCTGCCCACTCTTTTAATGCTTCTGCTCTTTTCTTTACATCTAATATACTATCTACCATTTGTACTGATTCTACATAATCCATATATCTTTCTCTTTGTTCGTTTAGTTCTGAGATATCTATTCAGTATGATGTATATATGTCTTTTCTCTGAGTATCTGTTAATTTTTCCCACTTATCAAAGCTCTTCTCTAGAGAAGTAATCCATCATCCTGCATTTATTTCCTTTCATGTACTTGTATATCTAGTTATTCATGAATATGGATCTTTTGTATTATATCATTGAGTAGTACTAGATCATAAAGATGGATTTATAAATCCTAGACAGCTAGCATCATCTGCTTCTATATGTCTTGTTCCTATCTTTTCTCCACTAGGATAATTGCTTTCTATTACATCAAAACTTCAGTCAGCATAAGTCTGAGTTACTATAGCTACATGTCCATGGTTTATTCAGTCATCACTAAGATGATTATAGTTGAATACAGCTATAGATCATTTAGCCGCCTCTTGCTGATTACATCGTTTAGCCCTTGTATTTATATCTTCATTTCAGAAATATCTATTAGAAGCATTAGTAGCCCCTATAGATACCAAATAATCATTTACAAATTTTCAGCATTGTCATCCAGTATCTCCTTTAGTATGGCTAGATACAAAAGCATCTACTCAGCTTTCCATTATTTGAGGTGCTACTATATTATATGGTTTAGCTTGGCTTTCTCCTCAACCACCAATTCCCATCGTAGCGGGATCTATAATCTTTCATCATATAGTAAGATAGTCTTTTCAGTTAATAGTTATCTTAGAATATCATAAACTTGTATCGCTTTTAGGTGCGGCATAATTACTAGCTATTTTATTCTTATATTCTTGTTTACTTTGTAAAGGCTCTATAAAGTTCTTAGTAAGAGCTTCTGCAACTGATATTCAGTTCTTTTTAGCATAAGCTATTACATCATCTACTACTTGAGCCTGACTTCTTTGAATTATATCTCAGTAATTTTTATAATAATCTGATAGTATATTGTTCAGATTAGCTTTTAACTGAGCTTCATCTTCTACACTAAGATCCGTTAGCTCATTAGCTAGTTGATTCTCTAATTTAGCTGTAGCATATTTATTATACAGGCTTAAATCGTTTAGCTTACTCTGACTTAATAAATCTATTTCGTTTCATAATGCTTTTGTCTGTAATTCTAATTGAGCTTTCTGTTCAGGAGTTCTATAGCTAAGAGCATCTGCAGCGAATCCTAGAGCTGTTAATCTCTGATTCCATACTCTCTGATTCTCTTGAGCTTGCATCTGCCTTACTGCTGCTGCTTGATTAGCTGTAGCTAGTTGTTGATTATATAAGTTAGCATAATCCTGATATTGATATTGTAATCATTGAATAGCCTCATTACATGGTGCTAATGCTTTATTCATTCTAGCAAGAGCTAATGTATCACTTACTGTTCCTCATGTGCTATTAGCATATTCTCTAGCTATAGAGATTTTCTTATCGTTCCAATATTCCAATTTAGCTACTGTATCGTTAGCTTTCTGCATAGTCTGCCATGCTCATGTCTTCTCCATCATTCCTGTCCATGCTTCTTCTATCTGTAAAGCATCTTGAGGCTGAATCTGAAGACTGTTCATCATATCAGTTAATTGAGTTGAGATGTCTTTTAATAATGGTGGTACCATATCGTTAATTATTCTTAACTTAATCTCATCTTCTTGTTTCTGTTGCCATTCTCTATAGGCTTCAGGAGAATTTTCCTTAATATAGTTAAGCTGGTCTGAAGTAATTTCAGCATTATTCATTCATTGATATATAGAATCTCATGAAGTATAGTTAGCAGCTTTATCTATATCTTCTTTCCTCTTCCAATAAGAGTCTAAAAGCTGTCTCTGAGCTTCAGATTCCCTTGTATCATATTCAAATACTTTATTAAAGGTTTCCCTGTCTTTAAACATCCAAGGAGAATCTTTAAAATACTGATCTAGATTAGATTTCATTTCGTTTAATCTAGCTTCAGAACTTAATTGATAGTCAGGCTTTCATGTATCTTTAGCAGTTCACTCTTTTACTGTTACCTGTCATGGTGCAGCATTAAATTTAGAAGTATCTAAATCTGAGCTTACTGGATATCAGTTCTCTCTATTCACTTGATCTTGTCATTCCTGTATTCTTGCTGCTATTTTTTCAGGAGTATTTTCTTCCTGATATTTTTTTAATATATCGTTCACATTTTGATTAGATTTAGCAGCTTGCCATTTTGAATACAAATTACCAGCATTACCGATATCCTGATTAGAAGTCTGGTTTTTTTCAGAATTATACTGATTCATGAAACTCTTATAGTTCTCATTATCTTTATTCTGCATATCAAACTGTTGTTTCTGCTCATCATTTAGTCCCTCATATAATTGCTTAGTCCTATTATAATCGTATGCCATTTATTAAATCTGAGAAAATAAATTACAAAAAAGCACCTATTTCGTTAGGTGCATTATAATCAATATTCAGATTTTGGTGGATTTTATACTAAACTCTTTAATTCTTCATCTATATATCCTACCCAGTCCCTATAAAACTCATTCATATCATGTAATTTATCCTTATGATACTTAGATCCACTCATATGCCATAATTCTGAATTTATTTCCGTTCAGTTTAATATCTTAGCTTTCATCTCATTCAGCTTTTTTATTCTCTCTAGGTTGTCTTCTCCTACTATTGTATAGATATAAAAATACTCTCAATAGTTAGTTAATTCTGAAAGCTCATTCTTTAATCCATATATATTATACTTTCTTCCCTTATAGCTATCTTTTACTGCTCTTTGTCAGCTGTTCTTTATTACATCTACACTATGTCAGTTAGTCTTTAATCAGAAGTTCTTCCCATCTATCATTCAGTCGGCTCTATCTTGATTATATTCTGCTGTAGGGCAGAAGTTTCCATCTATTGTGTATAATTTATCTATAGCTCATTCTATAATGTCATTATCGTATTTTGAGATACGATAGTAAGCCACTTTTCAGTACTTTTTAGATAGCTCAGAGCTATTATACCAGTCAGCTGTTAAATCTACTGCATATTTTACATACCATCCTTTACCTCTTTCTCTAGGTATAGGATATTTAGTAGTTGTATAGCTTAGCTCATCTACCTCTCTAATCTGATCTAAAGTAAATGGATAATCTATTAAGTCTGCTAGCATTCACATAGCAGCAAAAATAGTACAGCTATTCACACTCCATTGATTAGCTCATTGATTATATTCAAATCTGATTTCGTTTTTCTTTACTAAAGGAGGCAATAAGTCTGAATCTCCATTACATAGAACATAATCAGTACTTTCTTCTCATGTTCCTAAGCAGCCTAAAATCTCTTCTTCCATTATTTATAGTACTTAGATATAAAAGCTGAATTATCTACCTTTTTCTCTTCAAAATACTTTCTTGAATAAAATTCTGATTTTTTACCTATATTATAGTGAGAAACTGGTCTAAGATAACCCATTACTCTAGTCCAAACCTCACAAGGTGTTCTTTTGGTTTTGTCTGTTGTCATTTCTTTTATTATTAAGATCTAAATTTCTTTCTCTTATTCTCTGTAATCTACATAATACATCAAATAAGCATTCTCTACATGATTTAATCCATGCTATCTCCTTATCACATCTAGTCTCATCCGTTGAATATTCAAACCTCATTTTGTTATAGTTTAATAAATTCCATATTTATTCTGCTTTCTCCTTTCTCGTTTTTGTCTATGTCTATGATCCATCAACCTATCACATTTCATAAGTTGAACCTCTTAGCCAGTAAGTTCTCCTTTAGGAAAGCTCAAGGCATGAATCCATGTATTCCTCTATGAAAGTCGTATAAAGCAGTATGGTAATGTCATAAAGCAAATATATCAGGCTGATTCTCTACAGGAAGTCCATCTAAGTACTTCTTCATCTTATAATCCTTAGCATAAGATAGGCTACCACCTCCATGATGGAGATTTATTAAGATCCCGTTCAGCTTTAATTTAGCATCATAGAAACCTAAGTTAATTAAATCCTGTCTTACTGTCTCTATTGCTTTACAGATATTCACTCAATTCCCTTTAAGATATGCTTCATCATGATTCCCTCATATAAAGTATGTAGGTAATCAAACGTTAGGATAATTCTCTTTTAAATCTGAAAGCTGTTCCTCAAATCAGACTCTGTCTTGTTCAAATTGCTGTCAATGGTATACATTAGTTCAGTCCACTATATCTCCAGCATGTACAAAGCATTCCACTCCCTTATCTTTAGCTATATCGTAGAACTCATTAAGCTCATCTCTAGCACATTGTTTAGCTCAGAAGTGAGTATCTGAAACTAATCAGAATTTTAGATGTCATGGCTCTCAGATAGTCTCATCTATCTCTTTTTTAGTGTTTTGAGCTATATAATTCAGCATCTCTTGTATGTCTCATGGAGAGTAATGCTGTAATAAATCTAGCTTCTTTTTCTCCTCTTTGGAGAGTTTAGGAGGTTTCCCCTCTGTTTTTTGTTTGAATCGCATCTCCTCTTCTTTCCCAGATAAAAGATCGCTAGCTTCTTGCTGAGTCTTTTCTGTTATCTGTCTATATTTTGCTACGGTTTTTCTGTTTATTCCCATATCTTTAGCTATTTCGTTGTTGCTAAAGTCTTTATGGTAACTTTGTATTCTTCCTATTTGTTCTTCATTTAGTTTTCACATCCCACACCACAGTAAAAAGCTAAAATCTGATTTTGTTTTTATTTTATTACTCTTCTATCATATCGCTCATAAGGATCATATATATCCTTACTTGTTAATGTCTCTATTAGCCATTGCTTTACATCTTCTCTTAATGCTTTAGAAGAAATATTTACAGTAGTTAATAGTTGCTCTGCTATCATTTTATTCTCAAACAAGGTATGAATAGCTCTATGCTGCACATCCCTTATCGTTTCTATATTCCTAGCTATATTAGCTCATCATTGGCTTTGAGGGAGAAGATGATGTTTACTTAACTTTATCTCTTTCTCCTTGCTCATGCTTGTACTTATCTCTATAAGATAAAATATGCCATTTAAACTTAATTTCTCCCCAAAGTTTCTTTACCTCCTGCACCCTATTATATAATCGTTCTACCATACACTAGCATTAAATAAAAAGCTGATTCCAAAACACACTAATAATAGTATGAATTTAATCAGTTTCTTTACCATCTTTTACTTTCATAATTGTTAAAGCAGCTACCGCATCTTCTCTATTGTAGAATGTCCTAGCATAACTCTTATTCAAGCACCATGTTCCGTTTCAGTTTAAGAATCGTACTGATATAAGTCAGTCTTTTTCTTTCTTTTTATATATGTTCCAACCTAAGTCAGATCTTATTATTTTATATTCTCGCATGGTTTATTCCTTTAAGAAATAAACTATTTTTGTAGCTGATATTTAATCCATTGTAAGTCTGTCTGAATAGCACTTAGCTGAGACTGAATACTAGATACATCTATCTCCGCCGTTACTTTCTCTAAATTATTTATCCTATTATTCAGACTTCCCCATACTGCTCATAATCAGAATATAAAGATTATAAAGCTGATCCAAGTAGCAGGATTTGTTAGATATTCTTTAATCTTCTCCATCTTCCTCTTCGTTAGGAGATAAATCATAGACTATTACTTCTGATTTAGTACTTCCCCAGTTCTGAATAAGTTTCCATATATCAAAGAATATGTTAGATCATGTTCCTATAGCTAATCACAAAAGAATTATAGCTCAATTACCAAAGCCGAACTCTAGGTATGGTCTGATAGCAAATGCAGCACAGACTCATAGAATAAATGATAAGGCTATATTTATAGTTACAGCATATTTTCATACAAATTCTTCATAAGCTGGTTTAGCAAAATTTACAATAGAGGTAACTATCATAGATGCTGCTATTAAAATAAGTATTGTTGTCTGCATTTTCTAAAAAATGATATAAAATTCAGCTGTCAGTATTATAGTCAATATTACTTTTTTGGTGGATTTAAGAAAAAGAGCCGTTAAAGGCTCTCTTTCCTAGAATAGACAGCTTCCTAATATATATCCATAACTAAATACACTCGCTAAATATAAGATCTTCAGCATTATGCAGTAGTTGTAGGAGGATATATACTTGTATAAGGAGAGCTTACTATCCAAGATGGTGTAGGATATGGTGCTAATCTGTTAATAAGCTGAGTAGTTTGAGCAGCATTATTAGCTTCCAATTTAGCTTCAGCTAGATCTGTTCTTAATTGAGTAATCTCGTTAGCACACATCATATCTAGGATTTTCTGAGTATTAGCTGTTCATGAAGCTATAATAGCAGCAGTATTTTGCTGTCATTGGAGAATAGCTTTCTCAATGTTAGAATTTACTCCACAGAATCCTTGAGTTAATAGTGTAGTCTGATTAGCTAGGTTTTGTTGAGCAGCTAATTGCTGTTGCCATTGAGTATTATTGTTGATAATGTCTACGGTGTTATCATGATTATTATTACTATTAAGCAACCAAGCAGCACCATTACCACCAAATCCTCATAAACCTCCAAATCAGTTACCCATAAACAAGAACAAGATTAAGATAATTAGCCAAGTTCCCATTCCTCCGAAGTTTGCAGTATCCATGTCTATGCAAAATTAAGATATAAAAAGTCTGGTTTTTTACTTATGCTAGCCACCATACCCTTTATAGCTTATCTATCACTTCTACTACTTCCCCCTTTTTATCTCATACTAGATTAGCATTCTGCTTTATCATATTCGCTATTACTGGATTCTTCTTTATCATATCAGGAACTATCTGTTCTGCTAGTTGGTTTAGTTGATCCATGTTATTAAAGTCTACTCATTCTAATCTATGAGGCTCTATCCCCATTGCTAATAGTCTACTCTTTAGGAAATCTCATTTAAGAGATCACATGAAATCCATAAAGTTCATTATAAATCTGATTAAGAACTAAAACTACTCCTCCATGTATTCAGCATATAGATCCTTTAATTTGTGGTCGTATTTCTCTTTTAGGTGTTCTTTCTTTACTTCAAATTCTGTAAAATGCTTAACTTTACTTACTACATACTCTACTATCTTATCCATCTTATCAGGATGTTGAGACATTTGAGACATTACTTTCTGCATATTGAGTTTGTCTCAGTCAAAGAAATCTTCTGTTTTTCGTTCCATTTGATTATGGTTAAATTATAAAAACAACTAAAAAATAATAAAAAAATACAGCTAAGTAAGGAATAGCTGTATTTTCTTAAATCTTAAGTATTATAAGGCTTGTTATACTCCATAACGATAGCAGAACACTAGCAAGCATACAAGTTCCACTTATAAGTTTGAATACTGTATATTTCTTTTTTATAACGAACTGCATATAGATTTCTCCTCGTTTTCTTATGTTATCTGTATATAATAAGAACTTACTAAATAATTCAGGCTCTAATATATTCTGATCTAGTAGATTTCTCAGCTTTTTCTTGTTTTGTGAGATTAAGGCTCATGCTCTATGTTGCTCTGCTTTACACTTTCTACAGAACTCCCATTTACTCTCTTTACCACATCTTAAGCATTCCATTATTTATTGTGGTTATAAGGTAAATTCTCACATGGTATTCAGTCTTTATCTCAGTCTAGTCTATGATGTCCCATTTTGTATAGTAAATCAGCTTTCCATCTAGTATCTATATTTCTACATACTACTTCTGTATTGGTAAACTGAAAAAGATTCAGACTTATAGAGATCATAAGTAGAGAAAGAAGAAAGATAGTAAACCGTTTAGTCATGTTGGTAGCTCTTATCCATAAATGATGATCAGAATATAATCAAAAATAAAAAATTGGTGGTTTTTAAAAAAGAGGTCAGATTTTTAGACCTCTTTTTACATACGAAGTATTTTTTATATAGTGATTTCTATTCAGATTTCTATTTCTTTTTAGCTTATTCAGTAGCATCACTTCATCCTATTATAGTAATCACTTATTTCTTCTGCTGTTCTTGCTTTACCATCAAACAATACATCTGAATAATATGCTTGTTGTTGTAAGCTACTACTATGTGAAGCTCTACCTATTTCAATAGTTACATTAGGTGTTGTGCTTCAAGTTAATGAGCTTGTTCAACTTCATACTTGACTTCAGTTAATATACCATTTCACACTTCAAGGAGTATATGTTACTGTATATAAATTCCAATTAGTTCAAGGGTTGAAGTTATATTGATTTTCAAATCAGCTACTTCAGCTATATCATCATATATAGAATACATAGTATCATTTATATGTTCCACTTTGATAGAACTTATAAAGCTGCGTTCAATTATATCAATTACCAGAATATCATATTATACACATAGCATTAGTTGCATTAGCTTGTTTTACCCATCAAGATATTGTATATGAGTTAGCTCAATATAATGTCGGTCAATTAGTAGTTGTATAAGCATATCAGTTATCATAAGTCATATATGCTACAGGGAAGTCTGCTAATGTGCTATCGTATGTTAAGTTACTTCCAGCCGTCCAAGTATAATTTCATACTTTATCTGTTAGATTTCATCTTAGTGGTAAATAGCAGATGGTATCGCTATCTATAGTTCGCCCCTCTTTTCCTCATCATCAAGTTCATCCATATACTGTATTAAATATAGTCATTTCTTTTAAATTTAGATATAAATCTGATTAACTCATTATTAGTACATTTACTGTTATATCACTTGTTGGTTCTGTTTCTGCTGTAAATGTCAATGTTCCACTTCATTGAGCAGAAGCATATACTCCTCAGTCAGCATAATCTTGTATGTTTGCTGGTGCAGGAGAAACTATAACTGTGTTGCTTGCAGTAACTCAAGTAGCTGATACAGTTTGCTCACAAGAAGACCAACAAGCACTACATAAAGAAACTGTAGTAGTTGAATGTCCTCAAGTAGCATTACACCAAGCACATCAAGTAGATGTTTTAGTTAATACTTGTCAGCAAGTTCAACCAGATGGAACAGCACATACGTTTACACATCCAGTACTTCAGTTAACTTGTAATACTCAAGTATTACATATAGTACATCCAGATACACATATTCAAGTTCAAGAAACTAGGTTAGCAGCAGTAATAAATCAGGCTCAGTTAGTAAGTTCACAAGTATTTGTAGGAACTGTAATATTAGCTGTTACATTACTTGTAGCATTAGCTCAGAATGTATTTACTGTTGTTCAGTTCTTTTGGATAGTTAATGTAGCTGTTCAGATTGTAGGAGTTCAAGTTAAGTCACAGTATTTTCAAGATGTAGCTACAGCTTTTAAGTCACAAGTCTTAGCATAAGGAGTTAAATCTGATGCTACTAATGTTCAAGTACAAGTTGTATATCAGCATCAGTTTGTAAGTTGATTATTGTTTGTTGGAATTGTAGGAGTTCCACTTAAATCACAATATTTACCACTTGTTGCCACAGTGCAAAGAGATGGTTTATTCTTAATATAATCTTTACAAGCACTACAACTTTGTGTCCAATCAGATTGAATTTGTGCTGCTGGTATTGTAGGAGTTCCAGTGAGGTCACAATATTTACCAGATGTTGCTACTGTACAAAGAGAACTTGATAAAGCATAAGGAGTTAAATCTGAAGCAACAACAGTTCACGTACAAGTAGTATATCAGCATCAGTTAGCTAATTGATTATTGTTTGTAGGTATTGTAGGAGTTCAAGATAAATCACAGTATTTTCAGCTTGTTGCAACAGCGCATAAAGATGGAGTTCAAGTTAAATCACAGTATTTACCAGAAGTTGCAACCGTGCATAGACTTGGTTTGTTTTTTATATAATCTTTACAAGTATTACAAGTCTGCGTCCAGTCTGATTGTATCTGAGCTGCTGGAATAGTAGGTGTTCACGTTAAGTCACAATACTTTCCAGATGTGGCTACAGTACATAGACTAGGAGTGCCAGTCAAATCACAGTATTTACCGCTAGTCGCTACCGTACATAATGTAGGAGTATTTATGAAATTATCATAATCGAAAGCGTCAGCATTTTTATTATTTGGGTCATATACACTCTTTAGCATATCTCATTGTCAAGCACAGCTTAGAGCATCAGCAACAGCCTTAGCAGTAGGATAATGAGAGTTATCTGCTCAAGATAAGTTACATACCATATTACAAGTTAATTGATATCAACTTAATGCAGATGAAGTTATATAACCACATCAGTTAGATAATTGACAGTTATCTGTTGGTATGGTTGGTGTACCAGTTAAATCACAATACTTACCACTCGTAGCAATAGCACATAGAGAAGAAGTATTAGCCTTATCTCATAATGCACTAGCTAAGCAAGTATTATCATAAGGACTTCAGCTTATAGAACTAAATGAAGTAGTTATATTGTGGTTTTGTTGCAGTAACCAGTTTGTACCATCATAAACATAAGTATCTCAGATTTCCAAATCTCAAGTTTCTACTGTTGTACTTGCAGCTCAAGTATAAGAGCTTCAAGATGGTTTATAATTAGTGGCTCATACTACTGTTACATCATAATAATCTCAAGTGCTATATGTGTAAGGAGTGGCTTCTGGGAAACTAACTGGCTGTCAAGTAGTTGCATTCCAGTTAGATAGAAATCTACCTCTTGCTTCTACCGTATCTAATCTAGCATTAAGAACACAACCTTGTTTAGCAGATAATGCTTCAGTTGTACAGCTAGAGCATAGATTATCTATTACAGTAGGTATAGTAGGTCTTCAAGTTAAATCACAATACTTACCAGTTGTGGCAACAGTACATAAGTCACAAGATTTAGTATAAGGAGTTAAATCAGATGCAACAACTGTTCAAGTACACGTTGTATAACCACAAGAGTTAGCAAGCTGACAGTTATCAGTAGGAACTGTAATATTTATAGTTTTATTAGCAGTAGCGTTAGCTGAGAAAGTATCTACACAAGTTCAGTTTTTCTGAATTGTAAGAGTTCAGCTTCATATTGTAGGAGTTCAAGTTAAATCGCAATATTTTCAAGATGTTGCCACTGTACACAATGTAGATGCTTTAGCATATCCACATCCATTAGAAAGCTGACAGTTATCTGTTGGTATAGTAGGAGTTCAAGTTAAATCACAATAACATCCACTTGTAGCCACTGCACATAAGTCACAACTCTTAGCGTATGGGTTTAAATCACTAACTACAACTGTTCCAGTACAAGTAGTGTATCAACATCCATTTGCCAGCTGACAGTTATCAGTAGGTATAGTTGGTAATCAAGTTAAGTCACAATATTTACCAGATGTAGCCACAGTACATAATGCTGGAGTACCAGTAAGGTCGCAATACTTTCAAGTGGTAGCTACAGTACATAAATCACAGCTTTTAGCATAAGGAGTTAAATCACTTGCTATAACAGTACCAGTACAAGTAGTATATCAGCAGCCATTTAATAATTGACAGTTGTCAGTAGGAATATCACAACACTGAGCTAAGTTTGCTATGTCAGAAGCAACTAAAGTTCCAGTACAAGTTGTATATCCACATCAGTTTGATAATTGACAGTTATCAGTTGGTATGTCACAGCATTTAGCATAAGTGCTTAATGCTGAGCTTGTAATAAATCAACAAGAGTTAGCTATTTGGCAGTTATCTGTAACTCTACCAGATAGGTCACAATATTTTCCAGATGTAGCAACTGCACACAAATTAGATGAAAGTGTATAATTACATAAATCTGAAACAGTATTATCTATATATCAACTATCATTACTTAATTGGCTAGTGCAAGTAGGTACTCAAATATCTATTCATACATTAGCTGTTTGGTTTGCTGTAAATTCATTCTTGCATAATCAGTTAACACATACAGTTAATTTTCAATTTCATATTGTAGGAGTTCAACTTAAATCACAGTATTCTCAGCTTGTAGCAACTGTTGCTAAATCACAACTAAGAGTGTAATTAGATAGACAATCATCTACATATTTCTTTGTTGTTGGACTTCAATCATAAACTGGTGTGTATGGAGTTGCATAATTTCTATCTGTTTCAAGGAAACCAGCATCTCAAGCTCAAGAACTGAAATATATACCAGTAGCTTCTCAAGAAGAATTACCATCTATAATAAGAATAGGATGGTCTATTCTTGAATATGAATATCAGTTTGTATCAACTGATATATTCATTTTATCGTGTACAAATTGTATTCAATAAGAACCATATACTCAATTGAATAAATAATTTCAGTTTGGATGTTGTGCTGTTCAAGTTCAAGTAAAGTTAACTATTGGGTTGTTTCATTCTTTATACCAGTCTAATACTGATTGTGCTCAAGTTAAGTCTGTATCTGAACTTAAGTTGAATGTCTTTGTGTTTATGTCAGACATATCATAAGTTCAACCAAGAACGTCCCAATAAGTTCAAGTCCAAGCTACATTAGCTCAAGCTGGAAATTCTGGTGCCGTTGTATGTGCATTAACAACATTATAAACATCTCATACTTTTAATCACGTAGATGGTAAGTCTTCATAAGTATTAACACTTCACTTATACTTATATACTCAAACACCACCACCTCATCATCAATTAGTTGTTATAATCTGTGTCATTAGTCTTTAAGATATATTATAAAGGTTGCATAGGCATCTCTGGTTCAGCAATACCTTGCATATCTACTGGTGCATTAACTCCAGCTTCTCTAGGCTCTCACATTCATTCACTTATTCAGATTTCTACTCCCTCATTTATTCATTCATTTAGCCCCTCTCAAGTTCACATATTTAATCATAATGCAGCCATAACATCAGCATCACTCATTTGTCACTTTCTACTTACATTTACATCGTATTTATCTGTAAGCTCTTGTGGTAATCTCTTACTTACTACACTATCTACTACTTCATTAAGTTTATTCTCTAATCTCTCTACTTGTTGTAGTAATTGTTCAATAGTTACTCTATTAGACATTCACTGGTTTATATTATCGTTGCTTTCTTGTATTTTTGCAGCAACATCTTCATCAAGAGTAGATAATTGATTATCTAAATCTGATTTGATTTTAACTACATATTCTGCCATCAAATCAAGCTTTCCATTGATACCAGAAAAGTTTTTAGAGCTGTTTCAATCATTAGTAGCACTTGTATCCACTACTGACTGTTTAACCTCATTTAAAATCTTATCAAGGCTATCAAGTTTCTTATAAACATCGTATCAACCCTTTCACTTTATCTCTTTCTTGATGTCTGCTAAACCTTTTCTTATCTCCTTATCATCATATTCCTTTCTGCTATTGACAGCATCTCTAATAGATTTATCTATTCAGTCAAATCTACCATTGATAGAAGTAAAGTAAGGTGCAGCTGTTCTTCCCCAAGAATATTTATTAGTGTAAGCATCAAACTCATTACCTCAGAACTTATATCTATCGTAATCGTTCTCTAAAGCATCTCCTCCATCAAATACATATAGATATACTTTTGTTGGAGAGTATTTAGCAAAGTTATAGATATATCGTCAGTATCATAACTCCTTTAGAGTTCAGCTTTCTATATAAACATTTCAAGCCCTATCTAAGATAGTAACCTTAGGAGTTAATCAAGTCTTTGGTACTCATCAGTCTGTAAAGTTTACTGCAATTTGTTCCATTTGCTAAATGTATATAAGTAAATTATTGTAGTCTAGGATATAAGAACTCGGATACTTCGGATGTAATCGCATCTCATCATCATTTTCATAAACTTTCTCATATCTTATTCCAAACGCTCATAGATGCATCTTTTAGGTAATTTGGTGCAGTTGATTGAAGCAACTTTCTCCTAGATAATCACATAAACATCTCTATTATTCAAGGGAATGAAGGATATATCTCCTTAATTATTTTACTTGTAACATCTGGGTTCTTTAACCAATATGCATATAGCATAGCCACAATTCTAGCATCAATATCTTTTCCACCAGTTACATCTGTCTTTTCTTTTAATTGTTTGAATAAAGACCTAACTAATCATCATTCCTTTTGAGCCTCAGCTCATCATTTTGCTTGCAACTGGCTCTGTTCTCGTTTATATGCTTCAGTTTTTCACTTTGGTTTAATTGGTGCTATGTATTTCTCGAACATATCAGCCCATCAAGCTAATGTTGCAAATTCATCATTTGCTTCTTCAAGAGCCGTCCTCTCTGCTTGAGATAATTTTCAATACATATCATCTCTGATAGCTTTAACACTTTTATAAACCTTATTTATCCACCTATCAGTTCAGCTAATCTTTCAAGCACCAGCAGCTTCTCAAGAAGTTCTTTCTAAGGCGTTTAATAAAGCATCAGTTTGGAATATATCTCACTTTCATACTATATTTCCGCCATCTCCTGCCGATTTAACATATTTAGAAACGAATGTATTTAATGTTTCGATAAATTTTTCAGCAACAGAGAGTTCGTTTTTATTACCAGCACCTCATAAGGCTTCTTTATTGCTTATGTCAAATCTTCAAGTTTTGCTATCCCAGCTTATCTTAGGCACAAGTCATTCACTGAATGCTCACTCACTAACTAGACTTCAGTCATCTAAGAATTGATTTATTTTTCTAATAGCTTTTCATAGATTATAGTCAGTTTTTCATATAAGCGCTTGTCTTCTTTCTCATAATGCTTTTCATATCCTATCTAATCATTTAGATAAATTATCTCACACTAAACCAACTTCATCTCCAATTTTAGTCATAACTTTATCTAGTCATTCCTCTCAATATTTAAGAAACTCATCAAATTCTCATTTACTTATTTTAGACAATGCTTTTTCAATATCACGTCACGGACTTGTTATTCGGTTTGCGATTTTATTTCATAGTCAGCTCTTATTAAATACAAGCCCAAGAAATTCGTTTCATAATTTTCCTATTGCTGAATTTACAATAAACTTTGTTCATAGATTAGACGCATCTCAGCTATCTAAAGATTGCATAAGTGTTAGTTTTGTTCATATATCTATGGCATCAGTCAAATTATTAAGAGTTTTAGTTCATCTCTTTCCCCACTTTGACATATTCTCTAATGCTTTTTCTCATTCGAGAATTTTAGTTCATCAGAATATTTCTTTAGCCAATCAAGCTGTAACTGCATCTAAAACTCAATATTCTCATATCTCTGCTAAAAATCATCCTAATCAAGTTCACTTTCCTTCTGGTTCATACTCTAATGGGCTTCACTCTACTCATTGTAAATATTGTTCTTGTGCTGATTTAGATGTGTATTGTAAAACCTTATTATATCTATCTTGTGCGAATTGTTCTACGGTTCAATTATATCAGTCTTTATTAACTGCAGTTGTGTAGTCCATATATAGTCTATTTAGTTGCTTTGGTTTATCACTTTTCATTATAGATACATAAGTTCATATCATACCCTTCCCTCAAATATCCTCTAACCACTCATTATAATCAGTTGTACTAGCGTTTAATAATGGCTCATATTGTTTCATAATAGCCTTATTTTCTAGTTCCTCCAATCAAGTTATTTCCTCTAGTCAAGCAAGTTTCTTAGCTGGGTCTGATAAAAACGAACCAACTACATTTCTCCCCCAACCTAGTTTCTCCTTTTCTTTTGGTTCTTCCTCTGCTTCTTGAGATGGCTCAATTCATAGCATATAATCAGCCATTTGCCCCAAAAACTGTCATTCTTGTAGTGAACCGTATTTTAGGTAATTATCTATCATATCTATCTTTTCAGTTTCTCACCTTGATTTTAGTTGCGTTTTTAAGTTGTTTATAACACTATCTGCTCATCATTGTTTCAATAACTTATCCTTTATACTATCGTAATTTACATTCTTTCAAGCAGATTGCGCTTGTTTAACTGAACTAACTGCTAAACTATCCACGAACGCAGTCTTTCTATTTTCATATCAAGGCTCAACTCATATTTTTAAAACTCAAGTAGCTGTTTGCTTCCTCGTTTCAGACCTTTTCTTTAATAGGTCTATTAGCTTTTGGCTTTTTATCTCATTAACATCAACGCCCTCGTTATCTATCTCGCTTTGGAGTTCGTCATATTGATTTGTCTGAATTGTGGATGTTTTAGGCTCTACTTGCAATCTAACGCGCCCAGAAGCATCTTTAGTAATTTGCATCTATGCTGTATTAAGAATTAAATAAACTATCTCATTGTATTTGTGTATTAGTTGAGCTACTTCAGTATGGTCGCCTCAATCACTTATCTAAACCATATAGGGAATTATAGTTTCCAGAGAATAATTGTTTGCTAGTTAGTTCTGGTAATCAGTATGTTTTTCTCCATTGGTTCGTGTTTCTAACAATTATATCTTCTATATTTGCTAGCTTCTTATTAAATACCATACTATTATCCTTTATTTTAGGTAATAATCATTCTACTTTTTTTCATCACTGTGTTTTTCATCAGTATACTGATACTTCGTCAAATCACATATCTTTTAGGGCTTGTCACAGACTAGTCAGATTTCATTCAATAGTTGTAGTATCTACTCACTCCAAACCTAAACCTTCCAAATAATTTTCTAGGTTTCAAGTAGTCCAACCTAATGGGTTTATCTCCTCTATAGCGGATATTGCCGTCATAGCACCACCCATTCATTGTGGTGTATAAGTCTGTATAGATGGTATATTTGTGCTATAAGCAAACTCTCCCATAGCAGTTTCCAGCCTTTTATATGCCCCACTATAATTTCAATTATTTATATCTGATGCAATAGCTTGCAATGTTTCACTAGGTAATGCTCATTTTCAAGATGTAGCCTTTAGAACATTTAATACTTGATTTTGCGCCTCCTTAGCCCTAGTAGATGTATTATTGACTACAAATCAGTTAATCATCTGAGATGCTTCAAATACATCAGTTATTCATTGTTTATATAACTCATCTATAATAGATAGGTAGTATTCCTTTTCTACATTAGTGTTCCTTAACTGAATAGGTATTCAAGACAATACATTAGCCTCAAATAATTTATCAACACCACTATTCCAATCTGCAAGGTCTTCGGGGGTTACTTTTCAATCAGATGAGCTAGTTCCTCACTCTGATTTCATAGTAGGTACTCAGTTTTCAACATAGTATGCCATATCTCACATTTGTCCTCCCTCTCTTTGCAACATCTGTGCTATAACTCAAGCCTTTTGTTCATCAGATAATGCAAGCCATTCTTCATTACTCATAGCTGTATGGCTTCGTCTTTGCGCTCATCACTGAGTATAGAATATTGGAGTTCAACGAGATGCTGCTGCATTGAAGGCATCTATTGTAGTTTGTATAGGGTCACCAAGCAATTTAGCAGTATATAATGTATTTCTTTTTTTATCCTTAAAGCTATCTCACTGCACATAATCAACTCATTCAACCATTCACAAACTTTTAGCAACATCTGTTGTCATAGCAGTTGGGTTGTTATTTCTCTCGGTTCTGCTCTCAGCTTTTCAAGTTCAAACAGACCAATCTACTGATGAATACATATAACCACTTGTACCTCATCAAGTAATTGGTTTCCAAGACTGCGTTGTAGCATCCCAATAATATCACTCATCTCATACTTTTACAGTTTCTGGAGTAGAGTATGATAATTGAGCTTGAATGTTTTTATATGCTGGTTTATTTCTAAGATATGACATAAAGTTTTTTTCAAGAGCTTCAGATAATGTTACTCAATTTTTTTCTGCATAGGAAATAACATCATTTATAACTTGTGCTATAGGTCTTTCTATAATGCTTCAGTATTGTTCATATATAGGAGTTAAGATACTATCTAAAGCCATTTGTTTCTGTGTATCTGTTCAGTTATCAGCTTGGTCTAATGTTATATTAGTAGCAGCGTATTGAGCTTGTGCTAATTCTGACATTCACTCTGGTGAATAATCATAATACATTCCATATTCTTTCTGAAGCTGAGCAATAGTGTCGGCACCAGCCTTATTCATCTCTTGTCTTTCGGACTGCATATAGCTTACATATCATTGAAATTTAGTAAGTTCAACCATATTGTTCTCCTTTTCTCTCAATATATCTGAGTTGATATCTTGTGCCATAGCAGTAAGAGTGGCTTTAGTAGCTCAAGGATATTTTTCTACTAAATCATCATAAGTGTGTTTAACTATGTTATCTATCTCTAAGTTTCTAGCATTTAAGTCAGCTATCTCTTTAAGATATTTGTTTTCTTCTTCTGATGCGTAATTCTCTCTACGGTCATCAACAAGGTTTCAATCTTTATCAACTAAAAGTCAATTATCCTTTAGCCATTGAATTACCTTAGATGTTGATGTATCTTCTCATCATTGCATAGAGTTTATAGTATCATAAGCTGCTCAATCTCTAATACCATCTTCAGCTCTAGCTTTAGCGTCCATAACATAATTATACCTATCTGGGTTTGTATTTTTTAGGTATGTAAGATAACTTTCTGGAATTTCTCCATTAACATACATATCTCAGATTTGGTCTGATGTATAATTATCTAACTTGTTATACATCTTTCTGTTCTTATAGAAGTCCATAAGGAACTTCTCTTGTTCTGGAGTTCTTCCTTTTCAATCAATAAAGAAATTTCTGAAAGTTTCTTCATTTGCAAATAATTGAGGGTCACTAATAGCAAATCTGTTAACATTATCAGCTATCTCTGCCATTCTTTCTGGACTATTATCTTGATAGTCCCATCCTTCTCATTTAGGAGTTTCTGTCGCAGTAGTTCCTTCTGTTTTAGGAGTTTCAGAAACTGGTGCGGTCTTTTCTACTGCTCAATATTTAGAAAGATTAGCCCTAAGATTAGGGTTTTCTTTTAGTTTCTGTTGTTGTTGTTCATAAGTAAGGCTATCCCAAGCATTTCTAATCTTAGCGGTTTCAGCTGCACTAAATCAACTTGTAGATGTAGAAGTTGAAGTAGGAGTAGTTTGAGTAGAAGCTCAAGATGTTCCTTGCTTCTCATAATATCAAGACTTCTCATTATAAGTATATTGTCCCTCTCATTGATTTTGATAAGGGGTTGTAACTTGTGTTTGATTTCAACTTCATTGATATTCTGGTTTAGCTACATTTGTAGATGTAGTAGAAGTAGTAGGCGTTGAAGCCTTTGCTTTCTCTGCATTATATTCTTGCATAAATCTCTGATAGTTTCAACTTGTATCATTCTTATTCATCTCAGCGTACTGCTTCTTCTGTTCTTCATTTAATCACTCATAAAGCTGTTTTGTCTTGTTATAATCGTAAGCCATTGATATTATTTAAGGTTAAATTCCCCTAAGGGTAGGTTATTAGATTTATTTACTAATTTTCAACTACTTATTTATTTTTTGTATTGACTTTTTTAAGATACTATAATTCAAGTTGCTGTTGTTCACGAATAGTTAATTCTCATTTCCATCCTACCTCACTGTTCTCAGTTAAATACAAATACCAAATGATTATAGTGCATATATCATTGATAAAAGTATCTATAAGCTGCATCTGAAATGTTTTGAACTACTATTGTCCAATATCATTCCAAATAACTATCCAATATCGTCTGCGCATCATCTACTGTTGGGGATGTGGTTATATAAATAACTCTAGCGTTAAATCATCAACCTCATCATCCTCATCATCAGATTATACTTGTCTTTGCTAATAGTTTTGGTGCATTAATTCAAGGTATAACATTAGCCATACCAGTAGTAGTCTGATTATTGGCATTTATTTCGGCGAATGCGTCTTTTGTTTGTTCAGAATTTATGTTATAATCTATAACATTTTCTGGGTCTTTTCTTTCTTCTCATATAATTCAGTATCAGATTTCTTCTGCCATTAGTCTAACATATCATTATAATATAAATCTGCACTATATAGATTTGTATCTTTAGTTTTTATTGTAGTTCATTCCGTCCATTTACAATTTGTTAATACAAACTTAAATTGTATCCACTGAAATCTACAATTAAGTTTAAGACTTGTAGCAAATGGACTTCTCATATCACTATCTCTAGTTAATCATCAAGGTTGTGTTAATTCGTGCCATCATCGATTTTCTGGGTTATCATCAGTTGCATCAGTTTCAGTCCTATAATATACTTTAATGTTTCAAGTATATTCAGTTCAATTATAAGTAACTTTAGGAATATGATAACCTACCCTTAGATACATTGATTGCTTAATTTCTGACATTGAAGTACCATAATAACACATAGTTTGAACTTCTCAAGTTTCCGCTATTCAGCTACTAATTCAAACCGCAGCCTTAGAATATACTCAACTAACATACATCCTATTTCTACTTATCATTATATCTCTCTCGTTCACTCATATTGCTCATAAACTTCATCAGTCCTCTACCTTGTGCCATAAATTAAGAACGTCTGCATAGTTCTTATTTTTGGCTCAATAGATATATACTCAATCTTCGGCTACAAAATATAATTTATCATCAAATACTACCATTCAATTTCTTGTAGAACTATTTATAGATGAATTTGCTTTCTTTAATAGATAATACTGATATCAGTTAAGTAATCATAATCACTTATCGCTTAACAAGTAGTGGTATCAATTATATATACAACTCTGTACGATATGGTATCATTCAAGATATATAACTTCAGTTGGTGCATCGCTAACCTTATCCCATAGTAATACTTCAGCTCAATATGGTGCGTTATTCGCAGTTACTCTAACATAAGCACCCATTTCATCTATAAACATAATATAATATTCCTCTTGTGTTGAAAATCAGTCCTCCAAAATGCCATACGTTTCTTTACTAACTTTTCTTAATACATTTCAATCTCACACACATAATATTGTACTTGTTCAATATAATGGATGGTGTCACTGGCTAGTAAATTGAGTTGTACATCTTCAATAATTTGTAGCACTATCATCAGTTGCACTAGCCATATCTTCTCGATTACCACCATTATCTTTCTTATAATAAAGGTAGTCTTTTGTTGCTACATATATATATCAGTTGAATATTTCCAAATCTCTAATTGCCTCTGTCATAGTACATAATTCTTGTACTCAATCTGCATTGTTTACAAGATATATTTTAGTGTTTGTACAAACAAGCCATCAAGAATAATCTCAATCTCATTCAACTGAATATGTTACATTAACTATTTGCTGCTCTGTATCTGGTAATTCAAATTTTTTATTTGAAGCATAAGCTGGAACTGGTTTAGGGAATATGCTTTTAGCATCCTCTCTAATCTCCATATCGTTAGAGAAGTAGAAAGAGTTTTTAATACCAGTAAAGAGGTCATCTGAAAGACCTCAGTTAGCCCCCCTAAATATAGGTCAGACTTTTTGCATTTTTTTAAATGGGTCAGCCATTTTAGTAATTAAGGAAGTTTAAATCTGGATAATAAGCAGTATCTGCAAGTTGTCATCTGTCAACAATATTTTGGATAGCTTTGTTCTTTTCGCTGTCGTAGAAAGCTCTACTATTATTTCTAGCTGTTTCGAAGTTTACTCACATATTTCCATACATCCAATACTTAAGTCCTTCAACAAGGATGTAATGCCATCTTTTATCGATAAATATATCACTCTCGCTTCAATCTCAATCTACTTTTATAATTGGATAGGAAAACTGTACATCTGCTGTGTTTGGTTCATCATAAAGATAATCTCATACAGATGGTATCTCATTATTTGAATATCGATAACTCAATATGGTTGCATTTTCTCTTATTCGTGCGTATGGGTGGTCTGCTCAGCTTACATCTTGACTAGGAACACGTACATAATTTAAAGTATATGTTCATCCATCTATTGTTATTATATATTGTTGAGTAAGTTCTGGGTTATAGTCAAATCACCAAATCTCCATAATAGTGCTTTCCTTTGGTGCTGGAATTAAATTAAGCTCTGTTCTTGTAATGAAACAAGCAAGTGGCTCTTTTAACTCAGTAAGACGATTTATATCAACTTTGTCAACGAAATGAACTGGTAAATCTCTCCATTTTCAGTCTGGTTTTCTTATCCACACAGCTTGTACTTTGTGCATAGGAAACTTATCAGACATAATTCAAGGAGTATCTGTGAATGTATATTGAACTTGTCAAGCTGTTACTGGTATTTGTAGAACATCATATCAGTATCAGCTATCAGAAGCTCTGATATCCGCACCAAAGTCTTCAATTACGAAGTTGAGAAAGCGGTAAGCTTCCTCTGTGGTAACTATATCTTCAGTACATCAAGTCTGTCTTCTTGCTAATGATATTATTTCACTTGGTTTCATTAAGGTTAATATAGATATAAAGCCATCCTCTTAGGGTCGCCAGCTGCACGATGCAGCCAGCTATTTAAGAGAATGAGGGGTTTACTAAGCAGCAACCAATACTTCAATACATCTCTTAGCACCTTCAGTGAAAGTCTTAATTCCGTACAAAGTCCAACAAAGATAGTTGTAACCAGTCTTTTTAGGTTCTTTGTTCTTTTGAATTGCAACATCTTTCTGAATAACCATATCTGTACATCCGTATTGTCCAGCCCAACAGTGAGCAATTTCTCCTCCTAGAGTAACTCCAGATTGAGAATATACTACGTGTCCGTTAGTAACGATTTTAACATCACTTCCTTCAATTACTCCTTCAGCACCTACTGACATTAATTTAGCTCTGTCAGCAGCAGAGAAATCAACATAATCTCCAGCAGAAGCCATAACACCGTTAAGCATTCCAGCTAATGCAGCAGCAGTTGGTTTACATTCTCCAGCAGCAGCTGGTGAAGCAGCGAAAGTAATAGTTACTCCATTGATAGTTAATGTATCAGCAGCAGCCAAAGAAGAAACTGTTACTAAGTTAGAGTGAGCTACATTGTTAGAAACAAAGATATTGAAGTTACCCCAAGTTCCTAAGTATCCCATTCCTTTAAGAGTTCCTCTTAAAGCAGCATCAGCTTGATTAAATCAGTTAACCAAGTTAGTTTGTTGAATAGCAGCTTTTACTTCTGGAGTAATAACGAAGAACCAAGCTTTAGTGTCTTCGATATCGTTTGCATTCATCTTAGCTTCAGTGTAAGTGAATAGAGGGAAAGCATTAGCAACTGAAACTGTAATAGGGTCACCAGCATTTCCACCCATATCTCCATCAGACATTTGATATTCAGCGTTGAATACTTCTTTTAAGAAAGCACCATCGATGTCCTTCTTCAAAGCGTAAGTCATACGGTCGATGTATTTGTTAGCAGCATCGTATTTGTTCTGTTTAACATCAATTTCGTCGATATATACAGTAGCTTCTTTTGATTTATTAACTACTAAGTATTCGTCAGTAGCTGATACATCTTGAACTGTAACATCAACACCTTTTGAGTAGTTATTAACAACTACATCTGAGTAGTATGGTCTATGTACCATATCTCCATCTCTAAGAGTAGCTTGTTCTTCCATTGAAGCTATCTCTCTTGCGATTAACTTCTTTTTAAGAAGTCTTTGAGTTCTCGCACTCCAGTATTCTGGACTAAAAGCATCTAAATTGTTTACCATTTGTAAATATAAATATAAGAGTTAAAACGGTTTGGACTATTTAACATATCCAGCCGCAGCTCTTTCTGTTCTTGCCATTCCATCACTCCAAGCTAAGAAGTCATCATCACTCATTTTAGAGAAGTCCTCTTGAGTTTGTGGCTGTTTAACTTGTTCTGTTGGTTTAGCAACACCAGTTAGAGTAGCACCAGACTGTGTTTTGTGCCTATATTGCTCGTCCATCAACAACATAGGGTCGTTTTGTGCAGCATATAATTGAAATGCCTCACTATACGATAAGTCTTTTTCAGCCCTTATCTTTTCAATACCTTCTTCGTGTCATTTGGCACTAGGGTATTTCTCATAGAAGTCAGCTTTTTCTTTATCAGCTTCCTTCTGAAGTTCTTGCGCAGCTATACCTTCTTCTAGTTCTTTAATTCTAGCTTCCAGTTCAGCAGCATTAACGGCTTGAGCTTTAAGTTGTTCTAACTCAGCTCTTGCTTCGTTCCTTTGTTTTAGGAGTTTCATTACTGAGCTTTGCTTAACAGTAGCACTTTCGGTTTTAACCGCCTCTACTTTTAAGTCTGGCTCTGGTTTAACTTCCTCAGCTGGTTGTTCAGCTGGTTTTTCTTCTTCTTGTGGAGTTTCTTCAGCCTCTTGCTCGTCAGCTTTAGCTTCCAACTCCTCAATAGTACCATCCAATTCAGCTTGGATGAGTTCATCTTGTGTTGGCATAATCGTAACAGATTAAAGTATAAAATGTGCCTTATACTAGGGCGAAGGAGTTACAATTATATGTGGGTGCATAACTAGGCTGGCTACACACCTCATATAATACCCTCGACTTGTATATCTATTAAAGACCGTTAAGCTCAAGACTAGCCATAGCATCAATTTGTTCTTGTACTTCAGCTTCTCTTGTAGCTTCTTCTTGCTGTTCTTTAACTTTAAGTTCTTCAGCAAGTTTTGTAGGTAGGTTTTCGAAACATTCTATCCATCGATTTTCTGCTCTGTATAAGTCTTCTTCTGTGTAAGCATCTCATTCTAATATATTCTCTAACTTATACTCGTGTGTTTTTCAGAGCAATCTATTAATTCTCCAGTTCTTTGACTTTTCCAAATCTTCTACTAAGGCTTCTCTTGTTTCTTTGTCCTTAACCTTAATTCCTCACATTAGATTACCAATGTATCCAATTTCGTGTCTTAACATATCAGCTTCAGAGTAAAGTCTTACATCTTCATCTGGCTTAGGTCACTCTAAGAGTTTCTTATCCTTTTCAGATTGTCCATCTCTTAGTTTCTGAACTGCGTCTTTTCGCTCTTTGCTCTCTTTTAATGTTTCGAGCTTTACAATTAATTCCTTCATTCTCTATATAATTAGTAATATAAAACTAAAGTCATAGGATGTATTCAGCTATTGCGGCTTTTATTTCATCCCAAGCTGGTAAACTCCAGTACATTCTTTTTACTTCTTTCTTTAATGCCATCTTATATAATATTATAAGCTAAATAATACTTGAAGCTGTTGCTGTTCACTGTCAAGGTATCAAGTCTTGCCTTGATGTGATTTTTTTATCAGCACTCTGCATAGCTTGTGACATAGCTATATTACTTGAACTATTAGCCATCTCTGCAAATTGTGGACTTTGCATTTGTTGCAAAGGCATATTTACCATAGCATTCCTAATAGCTTGTAATACTACGTCTTTAGCTCTTGTATTCTCAGCTTTCTGGAAATAAACCCAGAAAGTTCTAAGATATTCTTTAGGATATTTGAATAATGATTTAGGAACTACATCTAAGTTTATCATATCGACAAACTGTATAGCCACAGTTTCATCATTTTCTAATGGAACTAATACATTTATCTCGTTAGGTGTCTTTCCATTACATCTATAACACATTCTTTGAGCTATTCTCTTACTTACATCTGGTGTAGTAGGGTTATTTAGCATCATTCCTAAGTATTTATCCCAGAATATTTGCTCTTTTTCGTTCTTAGACTGTAAATCAGCCTTTGTAGCAAGTATAATATGTGGAATTTGCTTAGTGAAGAAGTCGTCCTTCTTTAGAATTAATGATTTTATCTCAAAGTTAGACACAATAACGGCTTTTTTCTCATCAACTTCAGAGAAATTCTCTTGGTAACCTTTCCATCGTTCAAACCAAAACCTTTTATCTCCCCAAGCATTAACTTTATTGTTAAGAAGTCCAATAATGTTAGAGTTAGCTTGAGCAATTTGGCTCTCAGTAGCTGTTGTTCTACCTCCAGATACGATACCTTGCTGTAAACTATCTATATTTGTGTCGTGCATAGCCTCATTTTCAAGAGATTGTATCATATTGATACTATCTGCTTTAATTTGGCTTCTAGGAAGTTCCATTCCAACATTTCCTAATGGTTCAACAGTATCTACAAAGATATTTCTACCATTAGTTGTAGGCTTTAAGATATCATCTTTGTTCTTAATAAGTCTTGAGTTCCAGATGAAATCTCCTCCAAGAGCTTCTTTCTTGGCTTTTATAATATTTAAGTTGAATAAGATTGTCTTAGCGATTTGTTTATCATCCAATTTATCACATACACTTTCTCCAAATGGGTCGTTTCTTCTTGGTTTCCAGTAGTTTAGAACAATAGGGAACTCTATCATTTCTGGGTTTTTCTTTTCTTCCTTTAAGATAGGCTCTAATTCCTTTATTCTAAGAACTAATCTTCTGGCATTTGTAAGAGTAACTACGTATTTCTTACCATTGAAGTTAGTAAAGTGGTGATAAACATCTAATGAGAAGTTAGTCTTTAGGTCATCACAGCAAGTAGGCATAACATAATTATAAGCACTTGCATAAGCTACCCAGTCTTGTTGTGTTTCTGGAGAGAAGTAGCTTCCTACAACCTTATCTAACTGCTCTTTGTCGTAGCTTCCATCTTCTATTAAGTCCATAATAGTAGTTGTGAACTCAAATCAATGAAATCTGTATCAACTACCATCAAATGCTCAAATTTGAGAAGGTATAGGGTCTGGTATCCAGCTTAGAGGGTTAATAACCATAAACTTAGGCATCTTTTTAACATCATCCCAACCATATCTATATCTAATTCAAACTCAGAAGAAGTATCTATCTTGCTCTTTTTGATAATATAATTGCTGATAGTTCTGGTCTTCATTATCGAACTCAGCCATATAATTAAGATTATCTGCCTTATCTGCAGACATCCAACCATCAGCACTTGCGAAATTAACAGTTAATCAATCAGTATAAGAGCTAGCGATAAGAGTATCGATAGCATTAGCAATCATATTGATGTTAATTTTGTTTGGGTCTTTAGCTTGTTTATTCCATCTAATAACCCTATCTCTGTACTGATTTCTTTTGTTGATAACGTAATCTAGTCAAGATTGATATTCTCTATCAATCTGGGCTAAGAGCTTATCTTGGTCTTCTTGGCTTAATACTTCTGAAATCTTCATATTGTTTAGGCAATATAAATTCTACTATGGTAAGTGATTAAGTATAATATTATGTATTTCAAGTATCTATTTATTTTACATCTTGACATATTTATAAATAAATCTTATTTTTCTCTTGAATTTTAATTTTTTTTCATTATATAATAGAGCGAGCAAGGAATAAACCCCTTGTCTATGTTAGTTATAGAGAGGTCTAGCGTAGAGCAAGCCACTGAGATGCGATATACTTGAAAAGTAGTAATCAAATCTAGTAGCCATCACAGCTGGGTGGTGCTTGTCCCAATACCGACTACATACTCACAACTCGAAATTTGTGATATGTTTTGGAAATGACAATGTAAAAAATTTTCAAAGCTGTATGTAGAGAGGTTTTGAGAGCAAGACTAGATGCTCAACCTTGAAAGTAATTATTACTAACATACAGAGTTTAATAATGGTGATTATGTAGTCACATAAAAAGTAAAACTCTCTATGAAAAATCTCACGAGAAATCGTGAATTTTTCTTATTTTCTTATTTTTTCACTTTCTAAACTTCAAATTTTTTCTAGTTTTGCAAATGAAATTTAGTAAAGCAAGTCATCATAGTCTATCTCATAAGTTCAAGTGATTATCTCACTATTAGCTTCGGTTTCTTGTACTAAGTATATCATTCTAAACATAATAGCATCTGCAAAGTCTGGTGAGCGGTTTATTCTTCTTTTGAGGTCTTTTTTATCTTCGATTTTTACCTTTCAGTCTGTATCTATACCAGAGATAAAGATGTTTTCTAATTCTTCGGAGAGTTTATCTCTTATTACTCAGTCTGCATATACTCTTATTAGCCTCTTTTCCATCATTTCCTTAAGTTTAAAGTAGCATTGAGCTTTTAGGTTTGCGTAGTTTCTAAGCACAAATCACTTTTTCTCAGCTTCAAACTTATAAGGTCTTGAATTATTAACAAAGTTAGTACAACCTCTTAACAAATCGGCTAAACCTCAATTATGCACCCAGAAGGCTCTATGGTCTGCAAATCTACACATAAATAATTTACTATCTCACGATATTCTAAGGTCATATACAGTATCATCGTGTATATCTTGTATTTTAGGAGTTATACATATTGAATTATGCTTATATTCATATACAGTTCGTACATCTTTAGTTCTTTTGGTAGTTCTTCATTCAATTTCAAATTCACTTCAAGCCTTTGAGTGTAGTGTATAACTACCATATCAGCCTTTTTTATAGATAAGCTCTAGTAAATCTTCTCTTAATTGTACTGAACTTGTAGCATAATACATCATTCAAGTTCATTTATGGATATATCCATCTCAGAAATTATAAGTTTCTAGGAAATTTTTGATAATTTCTGGAGTTCATTGTTTAATAAACTCTGGAACTTTCTTGTTACAGGCTATATGGTCTTCACAAGTATAACATTCTCTTTTTATGAACTCTAAAAGAGGCTTATTACCTATCTTTCGGAGATATTCATCGTCCTTTTGTACCTTTGTGGCTATAAGTCAGCAGTCTTTTATACACTTTTCTATATCATCGTTGTATATACTGTTCACAGACTGACATAAACAGAAGTATCTTCAGTCCAAATATCATTCAGAAACAAACCATCATAATAGTCTGGCTAAATGTACTCAACTAATAGTTCTACCATTGTTTATTTCCATTTCTCATCAATTAGGCATTGCCATTTTCGTGTTTTCTGACTTAAATGTGTAATCTTTTCAAGCCCATTTGAAGTCATTTTTAAGTATATACTGCCTTCTTTTGTCGCTTTTATATACTCAAGCAATATCATCTCGGCTTTTTAGCTTATATGGATACTCTTTTCTTGTTTTTACTGGCATAAAGTGTCATCTACTAAATTTATAGCCATTATCAAGCTCTATAACTTGTGTATTCGGATGGGTTAATATGCTGTGTAGAGTAGCCTCTACTACATTTCACTCATTATCTTGTGTGTATAATTTATCTCAAAGCTCTAAATCTTCCACTTTCTTCCATCAATTTGTAGTGAATACTTCAGTTCACTTAACTAAACATCAAACTCAGTCACTATCTACTACTATATTTCTTCTACTAACTCAATACATATATTCGAGGTCTTTAACTCTTGCTGCGATTTCATCGATAGTATTTCTGTCATAATGGATAATCTTTATACATTCTAGCCCTTTCCATATACATATAACCGTTTTATCATCTCCAAGCCTAGCAACATCCACAGATAAATAAGTAACATCAGACTTTTTATCTACATTAGTTTCAAATAAGTCCTCTATTTCATCGTGTCTAAAGAGCTTTCCAGCATCTCAAGACCAATCAAAGTTTCAATATAGAAGCCTCTGTTTAGTTACCTCATCAGTAGAGTTTCTAAGCTGAGTGATATACTCTGGGTCTATATAATCATTATCAGTAGCCAAAGAAGGAATAAATGTTGTATCCTCTGGAAGCGTACCACTCTTTCGTGGAGTATAGAAAGTTCTCTTTACTCGTCACTGGTCTGGGTTAAATGTACATAATAGTTTAGGCAATAATCAGTATTCTTTATTCTTTTGTCTGGCTATACGTGTTTTTAAGATAGTAACAGCTTGTTCATCTATCTCATTCGCTTCATCTATGAAACCTCAAGTCAATTCCAAACTTCAGAACCTAGTAAATAATGGGTCTGCTGGTTGAGTAGCACAGTCCAGAAGCAATATCTCGCTTCAATTCTCAAATCTAATTATGTTGTATTTCTTGTCCAGCTTTCACATAAACTGTTTAGGTATCTCATAGACTTGTCACATCTTATAATAAGTATTAATGGTAGTTTTCATAAGGTTAGAAAGTTCCCTACGTCAAATAAACCACCTTGTTCAAGGGTATCTTTGTGCCATATACCATAGCCACATAACTCAAACAAAAGACTTTCCTCAACCAGCTCATCCTCCAAATCATATATTCCTATATATGTTGTTGGTAAGAGCTTCCCAAGCCTCTGCTTGTTTTTCTGTAAGCTCAAATTTAGGTTGAAATAGTTTAGCCATCATATTATTTAGAAATAAAAGATGCTAACATAGTTACTGGTTCATCGTGAATACTTAATAGCATTATCATATCTTCATAATCTCCCCCATTGAAATGTCTTCATTTATAATCTCACTCAATAAAGGCTAGTTTTTTGTTCTCAACCAACCATTGTACGAACTGAAATCTCTTAGAGAACACAGTTGAGGCATCTAATATTTGACCTTGCTCTAGTTTTATTCAAGGTGCTGGCTGGTATATCCAATAAAAACAATCAGTATCTTCTTCATACTCAATTTTAGATAATTTCTCATCTCAAAATTTTTCTTTCCAATACTGTTTAAGCAGATTTAGTAACTTCTCCATTGCTATTGTTGTTAATATCTAAAACATCCTCGCTTTCCACGACTTCCCCCTCTACTACGGTAGGCTGTTTATGTTTAATAGTAATAGTTACTTCTCCAATTCCTCCAAATCAAGTATCTTCCTCCTTCTGTTTCCCTACTCATAATCTATTAAGCCTATCCTTAATAGCATCGTGTCTAACAGCTGCTGGTATATCCTCATTCTGTATCATCTCCATCTGATAATCTAAACATAACTCAGCATCTGTAGCTATTTTCTCTAATAAATAAGATTTTACCTTATCTAAGTTCTTCATCTGCATTCAGTTAGGTCTATCAGAAGCTATCCAGTCCTCTCTATTAGCTAAAGTACCCTTAGCAGCTCTATAAGCAGCAGTAGCATTATGTGACTGTAAATACTCATCTACAAAAGCTTTCTGCTTCTCTGTTAAGCCTTTCTTTACCGCTATCTTGTCTGGTCACTTATACTTTCAGCTTCAAGGCTTTCAGTCCCTCACTATCTCCTTAGTGGCGACTATATTCTTTGTCTTCTCGTTAGGTCATCTTTTAACGCTTAAGTCTGCGCTTGTTACTTTTTCATTGCTTTCTTCCATTGGTTCTTCTTTACAGTAGCTAAATACTTCTCATTAAGTTTATTCTTCTCCTTGCTTTCTTCTCTAAACTCCTCCATCTTCTTCTTTAGCTCATCTATATCCCAAGCCATAAAAGGTTTCTTCCCTACAAGCATAAAGTATTCATTCCTTACCTTATCTATCTCTCAATTCTCTACATCCCCTCAAAACCTCTCAAATAGCTCTTTCTCCATTCTCCTAAGAAATTGTAATACATCCCAAGTAGGTAAACTCTCAAACCTATTAGCATACACTCTGTATTCGTTAATAAGTTTAAGTATTGCTTCAGCCCTCTCTGAAGCCTCTCTCCTCTCCACTCAAGCGTGGTTGTTCTTGTTTTGAACATCGATAATACCAGCCATTATTTATTATTAGAAGATAAAAGATTATTATCACTACCGTTCCTTCTTTTCTCTCTCCACTTCTGCTGTAACTCCTTATCCCTTAAAATTCTACAACTACTACATACCTTTTTAGGTCAACGCCCAGAAATCTCTTTCCCACACATCTCACAATACTTCATTCTACCTATTTAATATATAAAAGAAATGTCCGAAAAACTCGGACACCTAATCAGCTGCATATCCTATATCTATACCTTTAGCCCTTAAATTGTCTAATATACTCTCTAATGCTGCATTCTTATCAGAAAGTTCCTCATTCTCCTTAGCATAATACTCTACATTAGCCTTAGCCTCCTCTAATTCCTCAGAACTTCCAGAAGAATTTTCTAAAGCCTCAGAAATTGTTTCTACCTCTCAAACTAATATCCCTAAAAAATATTTCTCTACCTCCTTATATACAGCATAACTATCTACTCAGTTTATATTAAGAACAATAACCTCTCCACGTTCCATAGCTCTATCTAAATACCTAGTGTCATCAGATGCCTTCCCCAACTGGACTAATATGTCCGATTTCTTCTTATAAGTCCTTAATGAAATCATAGTTCTTAATACCGAAACTGATATAAATGACAGTATTTTTATAACCATTTTGTAGCGCATTGCAAGAGAAAGTTAATTTTACTGACATTTTTATCAGTAAATTGTATTTTACTGTAGAGCGCGCGGTATAATACTATTGAAATTTCTTACGTTTCCTTTTGGTTGCTACCCCTCCTCCTGTCCTGTCAAGCAAATTTTTGACGCAGTAAAGCAATGAATTGATGCTGTCAAACAAATTTTTGACGGCTGGGGCTTTTAGCTTTGGGGCTTTTAACCTATCAAGAAGCTTTTCTTTTTTGAAAATAAGAAAAGAAAAAGAATGAATATGATATTATATACGTGTTTTTTGTATTATTGCTTTTATATCATTTTTGACTATGGAATAAACTGCTGTTTTATTGTTTTATTATCTTATATATATTATTTATATATTTATTATATGTATTTATTTATTGTTTATTTGTTTATATTATTTTTTAGGAATTTTTATATTTTTTATTTATGGAATATTTATATTTTTTGATTTTATTTATTTTTTTGATTTTTTAGGAATTTTTTATTTATGATTTTTTAATATTTTTTTATTTGTCAATTCTTTTTTGATTTTTGTATATATAATTTTATTAGTTTTATTAATTATTAATTAGTATTTTTTATGATAACTATTAGTTATATTATTTTTTATATTTTGTATTGATTTTTTTGACTATTTATATTATAATACACTCGTTATATTAAATATAACGTTTTTATTCTTTATTGTATATTGCAATGAAAAACACTACATTTAAAGTAAAAAACTTTTACCATTTAAATCAATTTGTATTAGATAAAGATTGAATAAGTATTTTTCAATCTTACAATTCTACAATTTGTATTATTGATTTTTTCAATAAAGTTATAACTTTTTGAAAAGATTATAATTATAGTAAAACTACAAGTAAACATTTAAAACTATTTTTAAATGAATATTTATCAAATGTTTTTGAAAAATCAAATGATATTAAAAAAATTATAAAAGATTGATTTTTTAATACTCCATATAGTGAATACAAAGTTGTTTTAAATTATGATTTATAAAAGCAAGTTTTTATGCTTGCTTTTTTGATTTTTATTTATTAATTATTTATTAAAATGATAAATGAAAATAATATTGATAATACTATATTTTATAAGATTTTTTGATATAATTGATTGAATAGATATACTTATATAAATTGAAAAATTAATATTTTTGAAAAAATCAATATAAAATGAAAAAAAACATATAAATTAATTATTGATAATAATATTATTTTTGATTGATTTTGAAAAAATAAAACAATTAAATTATTAAATAATTGATTGAAATATTGTATAAAAGAAAATTTTGATTGAAATATTGATTGATTGATAAAATCAATGATTTTTTAATTCTTATATATTAAAACAAAAACAAAATTTTATATTTTAATTAAAACAAAATGTATAATACAAAAATATTTAATAGTATAAAAGAATTATATAAGTTTTTGATTGATAATAATATTATTGACTATTCTTTTATTAAATACAATTTTGAATTAAAATTAAAAACAAAAACAATTAAAAAAGAAAATTTTATTTTATCTTATAAATAATTATTAAAATGATTTATACAAAAGATAATGATTTATTATTTTATAAAATGTATAGTATAAATTGAATTAAAAAATTTGTATTATATAGGAATAGATTATATAAAGCAATTTTAAAAAATGATAATGTTTTTATATTAAACTCAAAAAATAAATTAATAAATATAAAAAGTAAAAAATATATAATTATTAAAAATTAATTTTATATTATAAAATAATATTAAAATGATTAATACAGAATTAAAACAAGCTATTATAAATTATATTTTTGAAAATTATAGCTTATTTAATAGATTGAATAATACCACCCATAAATTCAAAAACTATATTTTTGATGAAAATTGAGAATATCTTATTTGATGAAAAGATATTATAGATTGGATAGAAAAAATTGATAAAATGATTTAAAAATAACTTATTAAAATTTTACTTTTTTAAAAATATCAAAATGAATAATAACGACTTAAACAATTTAAAAGATATATACAATAGAGTATATAACTTATGGAGTTTTACATATATTTTTAATTATGAAAATCAGAAAAAAGATAAAACTAAAAAAGAATATATAAAAGAATATCTTTTATTGGAAAAAAATATCAATGAGCTTTTAGATAAAATGAATAAAATAAAATCTGACTTATATCAAAATTGACAATGATTTTAAAATTATTTTATATTATTATTTATTAAAAAAATGAAAAATTACACACTTGATGAGCTTTTAGAAACTAAAAAAGCACAAAAAATTATTGATGAAAAATTATCATCTTATAATAATACAGATTATATATATGCTGTATTAGAAATTAACTATTGAACTTATAAGAATTGAAAAACAATTTATAATTTTGATGATTTAGAAAATGCTATTGATGATATAGAAAATTGAAAATATACAATTTATCACTGTATAGATTGTTATTTTGATAGCTGTGATGATTTATTAGAATTTAACTGAAATAGTGTGCTTGAAAGGTATTTTGACTATGATAGTTATCATAGAGATTGTGAATATGATATAACAGAGGCAAGTAATTGAGTAGTTATTTGAAATTGGTAAAACTTTTTTATATCTTAAAAATATCAAAATGAAAATAATGAGATTGATGATGAAAACGATGAGATTTTATCAAAATCAAAAATAATAAACTTAACACAAAATGATTTAAAATTTATTAAAAAACATTTATCTTTTAAAAATTAATCAAAATGGACAAAGACCAAACTTTAACAATTTTAGAATTGTGGACTTTTTGTAATAAACAGATACAAAAAGGAAATGGTGCAAAAAAGATATTGATTTCAAGTGATGATGAGTGAAATGAATATCATAATTTATACTATGCTTTTACTGATGATATAGATGAAATAAAAGCAATTCAAGATTATAGTTATATGTGAGATATAACTGATGATTTAGAGAATTATGTTATTTTATGATAACTTTTTATATTATAACTTATTATTAAAATGTATTATAGAATAGTAGATGATTTATGATATCCATATTATTTTGGATATAATGAAAAATCTTTAAAAAAAATATCAAAATGGATATATAATGCTGAACAAGATTTTTTTGATGAAAATAACGCAAATGAAAAGAAAATATTAAACCGACTATATAGATGATTATATAATATATGATGATACAATGTAGAAAAATCAAAAAAGCCTTTTAGCAAAAAAGAATTAGAACAATCTTTTAATTATTAAAATCAAAATGAATAAAGAATTAGATAGATTAAAATATGAGATTTATAAAAAATCAAAAAAAGTAGATTATCTTACATTTAATCAATTTATAGAAAATCAAAATGTAGCTTATACCTTTTCAGAATTAGAACAAAAAAGACTTGAAAATAGAAAGCAAAAAGTTAAAAAATAATAGCAATATGTAAAGATATAAAAGCAAAAAGCCCACTATAACTATTGTATTTGGTCGTGCTATACAATAGTATAGAATAATCAAATACAGCACGACATAGTTATATGTGGTGCTTTTTGTTTAAAATGTTTTAAATCTTAACCTATATAAAATGGAACACTATCACAAATTCCAAAAATGAATTACGTATATCCACACAATTAGTTGACATTTAATACCAATTATAACTAATGAATTAAACGAAAAAGACCACAGAGAGTGTATAGATATTTACTGAAACAAATGTTATTTAGACAAAGATAAGATAGATATTATTTTTAGTGATAATTGAATTTATCACAATTTTCACAATGAGGAATTTTTTAATTCTATAACAGATAAACAAAATGGAAACAACTAATTGAACTATCTCTCAAAATTGTTGAGATTATCAAATAGAAAATACTTTATTTACTTATGATGGAAAAGAACAAGAGGAAATAAAATTAGCAAAAAAGGTATATGAACAAGAACTATGAAAACTTGAATATTTTACTTTTTATCAAATTCAATTAGAAAATGGTATGAGTGAAAGTCAAGCTATACTATATAACTTTATAGACTGATATACCAAAACAAATAGAGATTTCTTTTATAGCAATGATACTATATGAGAAAAACTAAAATGGGGAAAGGATAAAATAAATGATACACTAAAAGAATTAGTAAAACAATGATATATAACTCTCAAAAAGAGAATTAGAGCTTGATGATGAACTAATAGATTTATCAGAACTACTTGAAAAGGCACACCAGAACTCCTAATTCGGAAAAACAGACTTTGATACTTCTGAAAAACCGAATTAGATAATTCTGAAAACCAGACGGAAGTATTATATAATAATAATATAAAATATAATAATATTATAAATAATAATACAGAATTTATAAAAAATTCTGAATTTTATACAACATCTTTAACCTATAATTGAGTAGAATTAAAAGAAAAAGAAAAGAGTTCCGAAAGAAAAGAAAAAGAAATTACTATTGCAATTAACTGATTTATTAGTGAAATAAAAAGTATATGTAATGATTATGGCGTAGCTTATGATAATACAAGGGATAGACAATTTGCAAAACATATCTTAACAGCAAAAGAATTTGGAGAGTTTTGTGATAAGATTTGACAAGGTAGAATAGAATTTGCAAGCAATGTCCTTATAGCATCTATAAAGATTAACTATCGAAAATGACCTTTGGCTTGACCTATGAAAATCTATCAAAATTATGCTGATTTATATAATCAAGCAAAAAGCAAAATGCAAAAAACAATTACACCAACAATTAACGTTTTATAATTTAACTTATCAAAAAATGAACGCAATTAAAGAATATCAAGAAATGTGTATAATCACTCGTAAAAATGGGGACGATATACAAACCACAGCAAGTTTAGAACAATTAGAACAGCTTATAAATAATTGACCTCAAATGATTAGATTTTGAGAGGAATTAGTAAATAAGTATGAGATTATATGAGTAAAAAAAGTAGTTATGAACGATATAGATAGTTATATAGCTTGAATAACAGATAGCGAAATGAAAAAAAGATTAAGGGCAATAGTAAAAGAACGCAAAGAAAAATGATTAAATCTGAATTGAACTGAACACCTTATGCAGATTTATGAAAGTCGTTTTAATTCTTAATCATACAAAATGGCAAAAGACATAGACCTATCAAAATATACTTCACTACGAACTACAAAAAAGAAATTAGAGGAATTAGAAAATAAGGAAACACGAAAAGAGATATTAAGATACTATTGACCTAAAACTTGAAAAAAGATAAACAAAATCACTTGGAAGGTATTAGCAGATAGAGTATTTAGTGAATATGTTAGACTTTATTATGCTGATGAAAAAGGATATGTCCGCTGTATAACAAGCTGAGTTAAAATGCCTTGGTATAAAGCACAGAACTGACACTTTATATCAAGGGCTGTAAATAAGTATAGATTTGATATTAATAATTGTTATCCACAGAGTTATAGAGATAATTGTATATTGGGCTGAAATTACAAAATCTATACTATCAAAATGATAGAATTACATTGAAAAGAAAAAGTATTAGCAATGCTTAATGATAATGAGAAAAAAGAATATAGACAAGAACGATACGAAAAGAACATATTAGAACGATACACATTTATAACAGATAAAAAAGAACAGATTTGAGAAATGTCAAAAGAAAGTGATACTGATTTGGAGAGTATGGAGTTCTAACCTATATACTTGTATCAAAAAAATAGTGTAAAGTTTCTCTTGAAATTGTCAAAAAAAAGATTATATATATGGTGCTATGATAAGATAGCAAAAACATTTATTTAATAACCACTTATCAAAATGACTTACGAAAAAACTATTGATGTAGATTGCTACAATGACGAGCAACGACCATTTAACTATGATTATGATTGCTTGGAGTATTGAGCTTATCTAAAAGAAAAATGATTAATTGACACTTCTGATGAGGAGTATGAAGCTTGGAGAGATGAGCAAATGGAGAGAGAATTAGAATTGTGTGAAACAAATTAACCTTTTATATCTTTATACTTTGCAAATGAAATACACAGCAAACTACAAATGAGAGGAAATGGAATTTAATTTCCAAGAAACTTATGAGCCACTTGACTTTGTAAGGAACAACGACGATGTAGATTTATTTAAGAAAGAAGGTGGTAAAGTTGTAATTGATTATGAATTAGTTATCAGACTTATGTCTGAATGCTACAAAGATTTACTTACTAAAAACTATTTATAATGAAATGAACTATAAAAGCTGGACTAACCAGAACTTATGCTTTAAGGCAATATGAAAACATTAAACCAATGATAGAAATAGAGATGGAATATGATAGCGAAAAAGACGATATACAAAAGATATTAGAAAGTATGAAAATCAAATGTGAGGACTACATTAAAAAGTTCGACCCAAGACCAGAGGACGATGATAGTCAATTGCCATTTTAGACTTGTAATTAGTATCTAAATTGGTATAACATAGTTGCATACAATAACCGAAGCCTCATATATCAACGAGGGGAATAATCTTAAATGGTTATTGTATGCCCCCTTGTTTATATATGGGGCTTTTATATTTGTATGCATACTACAATGACTATCTGTAAGATTTGTAAAATTAACAAGGAAGATACCAGAGAAAATTGGTATTTCCACGAGTGAAAAAGATTTGGTTTAAAGTGTAAGCAATGCACTTTAGAATGAAGAAAATCTGAATATGAAAGGACAATGGCAAGAGAAAGGGACAGAGAAAGATATTATAACAACCCAAAAAGGAGAGAGTATATATTTAAGGCATCCCAAGAAAGAAAAAAGAGAACTTGACATACACGAATATATAATAGAGTAAAAAGAAAATCTGATAAATTATGAGTTCGCCCAGATGTATGTCCTATATGTTGATACGAATGAAGAATAATAGCCCATCATCCAGATTATTCAAAACCTTATGAAATTGTATTTTGTTGTCAGATATGCCACGATAAAATACACAGAAACAAAATAGAGTGTCCAACACCTATTGATTTAAAATCGTTTTAAACCTTTTTAATTTATAATTATTATAAAAAATGACACGAGGAACAAATCAAACAAGCTCAAAAAACTTTTTAAGAGCAAAATTAGAAAATTTCTGAAAAGGAAATGACACACCTTACTTTAAAATCACTAAGTGGAATGGTATGGAGGCTGAAAAAGTATGAGAGTGAGCATTCATAGAGTGAACACTACAACACATCACAGCAAAAGAAACTCAATACTGAACTTATGTATTATTCGATATTGAGGATGCAGAAAATAATGCTATTCAATGGGGTATGAAACTCTGACAAACAATGAGGAATATCTTATTCAAGTTATATGTGCCAGCCTCAAAAGATATCAAAATCAATAACATTATGCTAAAGACTTGAGTATTTAATGAAAAGAAATTTGTATCTATCTTTGTAGATGGTGAAAAGTATTCAAACCCATTCTCAACGCGAAACGAACTAACTCAAAAATATGATGTATCAAAAGAAATTACAGAAAAAGTTAGAATAGTAAAAGACCCAGAAACTTGAGAAGTAGTTAAAAAGGATGAAACTAAACTTGACGAATGGATAATTCATTTAATTATCCCAGCTATCAACAGCTGTTTAAGAAAGGAATGAGAGGCTTTCTGGTCTGTTGGAACTGAAACAAAAGTAGATTGAACACCTATTGAAGACAGAGATTTAACTCAAGAATTAAAAGATAAAAACGCTAATGAAGACCTGGACATTTTACCTTTTTAGTGTGGTATATCTATGAGTTTAACAGATGAGGCTCAAAAGATTATACTTGCACCAGTTCAAACAGAGGACGACATCATACAATTATCAAAAATAGTTTATATGATGTCCTCTCTGTATAGAGAGAAAATGAATATAGCTAACGAGCAAGAGCAAATGTATAATCTTACAAGAAGCCAAGAAACTCAAAAAGCTATGGAGAGCTGAAAGAAAATTACAGAAGCAGCAGAAGTTGGAAAGCTAAAAGCAGAGGAACAGTATTGAGATTATAGAACAATGGAGGCTGACTGTAAAGGAATGCTACAAGTTATGAACTCTATAAGAGAATTTAAGATAGCTCGATTTGTTGCTAATAAGTGAACAACAGATTTTATTTCTAATAACCGTAATCTAAATGAATAATGCAGAGGAAATGTTAGTAGAAGTTGCTAAGGTATTAAAGTGATTTAATATCTTAGGAATGACTAACTATATGGGTTGCGACCCATCAATATATAATGTATGGAAACGTAGAAAGGTATTACCATATAGAAACGTAAAGAGAATGGTTGAATATCTTGAGATGCACAATGACGATGTAGTATGTCTATGTCAAAAGCTAATGGACTATTACAACGCAGAAAAGAAAAAGAGGGACGATAGAATTGAGGCTACAGCAGAAAGGAACAGAGAACGTAGCAGACAGAGATACCTCAAAAATAAATAATTTATTTCTTAATCTAAACAAAATGAAAATGAATTGTCAAAGATGTGGGAAAGAAATAGAAAGGAGAAACCCACAACAAAAGTATTGCACAAGATGTTCAAACATCACTAACAGAGAACAGACTAACGAAAGGAGGAATAGAAAATAAACCTTTTATATCTTTATACTTGCAAATGAACTTTATAAAAAATCTAAACAAAGACCAATTTATTAAAATTATTATGATTAGCTTAATGGTATTATTTATAGCTTTGCTATCCTCATTTAATACTGTGGCTAATATGCCTAAAATGGTAAAAGTAGAAAAATATGAACCAACAAAACACCAAATCATTATTAACAGAGCTTGGCAACCTTGAGATTTAAACAAGGAATGAAATGCACAAGAAATGCCAGTTCTTACAAGTGAGGAAACACATCAGAGATTTATAGAATTAGCAGAGAAGTATGATTTACCAGCTGATGTAATATGGCATACAGAAAATTATTACTGACTAAAGGAATGAACTATTCTATGTATAGCTATTGCTGAAACTAGCTGAGGTAAAAGCTGATACTGAAAGCCTTGATGTTGGAATTATGGTAATATCTGAAATGATGACCGCTGAAATAGGCGCTGTTATTCAAACCCTTGAGCTTGATTTGATGCAATTTGAAGGACATTGAACAATGATTATCTCAGAAACAACCAAACCATTGCTTGCTTAAATTGAGCTTGAGAATGTATTGAGCCTAATGCTAATGGAAAGAGATATAGCACTGGAAAGAGCTGAAATCGACAAAGAAACCTAATTGCGTGTTTCTATTCAATATACCAAACACCAATTAACCCACAAACATTTAATCTACACGTTAGATAATCAGATTTATTTGTTAATTTATAGAGTTATGGAGAAACTTATAGAACTACTTAATGAGTATAACCGTAATGTGTTAAAATGGTCAGACAAATGGGAACTAAAAAATAGTATAGATAACCCTTGAACAAAATATATATCTTTAAGTTCTGTATGAGCTTGGAAAATATATTTATGGATAATATCAAGGGAGTACTGATTTGTGAAACGGCTAGTAGAACAAGATAAGATAGAGCTAGAGGCTTGACCTTTGTATTGATGTCAACTAATTATGCACAATAGACAGCCTTATACACTTTATGAAACCTTGCTTATGCTATTAGCAATATCAGATACACCTATTGAAGATTTAATTAGTTATTTAAAGTAAAATGGAAAAGAAAAAAGAAAAATCTGAATGAATTAGAGAATGGGATATTACACCAGAGGAAGCAAGTGAGATTTTTAGAAAATATTGACCAGATGCAGATTATAAAGCTATGCAAATTCTTATTATTCTTATGTGAATATGAGTTTTATTATATGTATTATCTCCGATTATTATAGCTATTGAGAGGTATTACTGAATAGATGTTTAATCAGACTTTTATATTATTTACCCTTAGAAAAACAAAAAAGAGAAATCTGAATGAAATCTCTTTTAGTGATATTGTTATACCAAGTTTATCGCAATTCATATATAAAGTTTTAATTACTAATTACAAGTAAAAAATGGAAAAGAATATAGATTATAAGAAAGAATTTGATTTAGCTTGTGAGAAATTGGCTAAACAAGAAAAGAAAATAGAAAATCTGAAAGAGAAAGTCAGATTTTTAGAAGAATGTTTAGATAGAAAAGAGAAACTGAATGAAAAACTGAGAGAAGAACTAAGTGCATACGACAGAGAATACTTTGATGAAGATAAGAAAGCTAATAATATATTTATAGACAAAAGCTGAAAAGTAATCAAAGGATGAGAGTTCACAACTTTGTGTTAATCAGACTTTTATATTTTAATTTTATACCTATGCCAGAAAAAGAAATCTGAAAGCTATTGGAGTTATTGAATGAGTATAATTTTCAAGAGTACAATGTTAAAAGGTTTTTCAAAGAAGAAAATGTAAATAATGTAATGAAAGCAGAATGGATAATATCAAAGAGATACTGATTTATTAAATGGTTAGTAGAGAATGATAAGATAAACAAGAGTAAAGTGTTTAGTTTTATTGACACGGATGGCACATACGAAGATATATTGTGTTTATTAGCATTGTCTGATGAGCCAATAGAAGATTTAATTAGTTTTTTGAAGTAAAATGCAACCAATACAACGATTTTGATTATGATTTGGACTTTGAATTGTATTTGCTTGTTTGCTTATTTAATCAGACTTTTATATTATTTACCTATGGAGAGAATGAAACATACAGGAGATTATGAACTAGATGAAATAAATATGTTAGAGCAAGAATGTGCAGATTTAGAAGAAGATAATAAGAGGTTAGAAGAAGAAAATAGAAAGCTGAAAGAGGAATTATTTAATATAAAAAGGAATACTAAATACAACCGACTTCAAGACAAATTAGTATTTGATGACAGCAAAACTGCAATAGAGTTATGAGCGAGAAAATATGAGGCAGATTTACATAATAGGTATGTGAGTGAATTAGAAGAAGAAAATAGAAAGCTGAAAGAAACAATAAAAGACCACCAATTATATGAGGAGAAATTAGAACATAGAATTATAGAGCTTGAGGAATTATTACATTGAGAGTAATCAGATTTATTTATTAAGTTTATAACAAATGGCAGAAACAGAACAACAAACACTGGTTATCCGTATAGATGGATGACTATGAAGATGTGTAGCAATGACTGGTGCTATTACAGAAGTAGCCAAGAAAAGACCAGTAAGAGTTATAACATCACGACCTTTAGTATTCCGATGAAACACTTATATCAAGAGTGTACACTGACTAGATGATAGAAGGTTGTTTGAGGATGTTATTAAGTGAAATGATTATATTGAGCTTGAGCCATACACTGACCCAGCTTTCTTTAACAATGCTGAAAACTGGTTAAAGGTTGCAGCTAGACAGCTTTGATTAGACAAACCAGCCGACCCTATCTTATTCTTGGCTGAACACGAAAAGAAAGGAAACATCTTGGAATGAGAAAAGCCTATCTTATATCAACCATTCTGAAGTACGATGTGATTAAATTGAGCTGATAAATCTTATCGCTCTATACCAGTAGAGGCTGCACAATATATAGCTGATGAGCTTACAAAGAAATGATATACTCTTTATGAGGTTATCAAACAAGGCGCTCAACCAATTCTAAATAATTGTAGGCTCTGTGATACTCCAGATTTAAGATTAGTAGTATCTCTATGTGCAAGATATCCAGTTGTTTGATGTGATAGTTCTTTACATCATTGTGCTAAGGCTTTTGGAAAGAAGGCATTAGTAGTTTGGGCTGGTACAGATGCTGAGAGATACTGATATGAAAGTAATATCAATATGAGAGAGTTCCCTATGGTAGCTCATACTCCATTAAGATTATCAATGAATGATTTTAACTTTGATATATCTAATCAACATACTAACAACTTTTCTAAAAAATTCTTAGACAAAGTTGTATCCAATGTAGATTTACTTTATAAATAATATAACGATGTACAATTACAATTATTTTTGTGGCACAACACCAACAGAGCCATCTGAAACGCCAGAGGAAAGAAAGGCTAGATTAAAGAAACAAGCAGAGGAGGAAAAGAAACGTAAAGAGGAAGAAGAAAGATTTTATAAGCAATGTGTTAAATATACACTTATAGGAATTTGAGCATTGATATTAGTAATCTTGTTCTTTAAATCTTGGTTTATAGTAGAGCCTTGATATAATGGGTTTACTGTTACTTTAGGAAAGATTAATCAAACTGTTTATTCAGACTGATTGCATCTTAAAACTCCAGTAATAACTAAAGCAGTAAAGTATAACATCCAAACCCAGAAGCTAGAAGCAGTTGCTGATGCAAGCTCTAAAGACTTACAGACTGTATCTGCATCAATAGTTGTAAACTATAAGTATCAAGAGAGTGCAGTAGTAAGCCTATATAAGAATGTATGAAAGGAAGAAAGGGTTGCAGAAAAGATTATTCAACCAGCTGTACAAGAAGTGTTTAAGTCAGTTGTTGCTAAGTATTCAGCAGAGCAATTAATTACAGACCGTTCTAAAGTATCTCAAGATATAGAGGCGGCATTGAATGATAGACTAAAAACATACTGAATACAGATACAAGCATTCAATATCGTAAACTTTGATTTCTCTAAATCATTTAACGACGCTATTGAGGCTAAAGTAACAGCTGAGCAGAATGCACTAGCAGAAAAGAACAAGCTAGAGAAAGTTAAATATGAAAGTGAGCAGAAAGTTGTAGCTGCTGAGGCACAAGCTAAAGCAATAGAAATTCAAGCCAAAGCCATCCAAAACCAATGAGGTAAGGAATATGTCCAACTCAAATGGATAGAGAAATGGAATTGACAACTTCCAACTACAATGGCTTGAGAAGATACTTCTTTACTTATTATGAAACAATAAGATGTTCCGAGCAATAGTATGAGCCTTATTATTTGTGGAGATATGAATACCATTAATAGTGGCTTTATTATCTGGTTGCGATAGTTCTTGATGTTTACGAATTTGACTTGCAATCATTTTGTTAATTATTATATTTGCATAGTCGCATTGCGTGAATTACCAAATTCCTAAAAAAGAGTGGTTTATGCAGTCCACTCTTTTTAATTTTTAGAAATAATTTCTTATTTCTTTTTTCATCATCTTCCACAAGGCATATTATATATCATTATGAAATAAAGTCTATTATTTTGAGTATTTTAAGACACGTTTATTATCACGAGTGGAACAATATACCACTCAATATATTGTATGTGTCTTATTTAATTTTCTACTCAGAACTTACCTAACATTTCATTGCAAGTTTTGATTTTATCACGTAATTTATTAGCCGTATAGTGTAAAATTCACTGAAAATTTGTATCATTCACTAAATGGTATAATTTTCACAGATGTTCAATCAGTAAATTGCACTCACTCTTAATCTCATTCAATCTTTTAATCTCCTCTAAGTTATCTTCCTTAACTAATGTGTATAGATAGAAGTATGTTCAGTAGTTAGAGATAGCACTCAACTTATTCTTTACTTCATATATATTATACATTCTTCAGTAGTAGCTATCCTTAACACTTCTTTGTCACTCTTTACAGATTATATCAACAGCGTGTCAGTTAGTTTGTTTTCAGAAATCTGTTCAGTCCAACATTCAATCAGACCTATCTATATTATACTCTGATGTAGGATGGTAATTACCTCAAACTGTATATAGCTTATTTATTACATCCTCAAATATCTTATCATCATACTTAGAGATACGATAATATGCAAGCTTTCAGTATTTCTTAACTAATTCCTCATTAGCATTCCACCAGTCAGCTACAAGTTTAAAAGCAGACTGAACATACCATCATTCTCACCTTATTCTTCCTCTTTCATAAGACATCTCGTCTATTTCTTTAATCTCCTTTTCTGAGAATTTATAGTTAGTTAAATCTGATGCAGCACCAATAGCAGAAAAGATAGTGCAGCTCTTTTCACTCCACTTATTCTTAGCTTGGTTGTATTCAAACCTAATCTCATCCTTTAGATATAAAGTTGGTAATAGGCTTCAATCTCAATCGCATAATACATAATCTGTATCAAGCTCTCAAGTTCATAAACAACCTAAAGTTTCCTTATCCATTCTTATAGTATTTAGAAATAAAAGATGAATTGTCAACTTTCTTTTCATCGAAATACTTTCTTGAGTAGAACTCTGATTTCTTTCAGATGTTGTAATTTGATACTGGTCTTAAGTATCACATTACTCTTGTGTAAATCTCACAAGGTGTTCTCTTTGTTTTATCAGTTGTCATTGTTAATTCAATAGGAAATAAATCTACTCTCAACTGAGTAGCCCCACAATTCCCTCTAAATCTAAAATCTCCGTATCCTCTCAATCATCATATATAGCAGTAGGAACTGAAGAAAGCTCTAATCAGCTATCAGCATATTCCATCTCTACAAAGTTTACTTTGTTTTTTTCACATCGTTTCTTAACGTGTGGTTTAATAGTGTGGCATTTAGCACAGTCTTTTGTGCCAACATAAGTTAATTCCCTCATTTTTTATGGTTAAAGAATAAAGTTTGTCAGTTCTTATCTAATCAGCATAGAACATTAAATATACATTCTCTACAGCTGTTAAGATAGCTTATTCACTTATCACAAAGTGTTTCATCTTTTGATTGTTCGAAATAGTCCATTTTGTTATTCATCAATAAATGTAGATACAACTCTTTTCTTTCAGTCTTTTGTTTTTTCTATATCAATTATCCAACCACCTATTACATTAGGGAAACCAAACCTCTTTGCAAGTAAGTTCTCTTTAAGAAAGCTAGCTGGCATATATCAATGTATTCCCCTATGTAAACTATGAATTGCTTGATGATAGTGTCCAAGTCAATAGATGTCTGGCTCATCTCAACTCTTAATTTTATCTAGGTATTTAAGCAATTTATAGTCTTGGCTATATGATGTTCATCATCCTCAGTGTTGTAGTTCAATAGTAATTCAGTTTAGTTTTAGTTTTGCTTCATAAGCACCCAAGTAAATCAAGTCTTCCCTTAACAAGTCAATAGACCTACATATATCAGCTCACATTCAAGATAGATAAGATAGGTCGTGGTTTCCTCAGATGAAATAAGTAGGAACTCAGATATTAGGATACTCCTTGATAACCTTGTTGAGCTGGTCTTCATATCAGACTTCAGTTTGTTCAAACTTCTGTCCCTTATAAACTCAGCATCAATCTACTAAGTCCCCAGCGTGTACAATAGCTTCTACTCACTCGTTCTTAGCGTCCTCATAGAATTTCTTAATTCAGTCTAAGTCGCATTCTCTTGCTCAAATATGAGTATCGGCAATAAGACCAAACTTCAAGTGTCAAGGCTCTCATATAACCTTTTCGATTTCCTTTTTGTTGGTCTGCGCTATGTATCACAGCATCTCCTTTATATCTTTAGGTGAATAGTGCTGCAATAGCTCTAACTTTTTCTTGTCCTCCTTGGACAAGCCCTCAATCTTTTGTTTTAACCACATTTGTTCCTCTTTACCAGATAAAACACCAGCAGTTTCTTCTTTTGTATTATCTATTATGTTTCTGTATTTTGCTACAGTTTTTCTGTTTATTCCAAGTTCTTTTGCTATTTCGTTATTACTGAAATCTTTATGATAACTTTGAATTTTCCCCACAATCTCGTTATCAAGTTTTGACATATAGCAAATACAATATAATATAAAAAACCTACTTAATAATACATTCTTCTTTGTACCATAAAGTAGGGTCTAATGGGTCAATAGTTTGTGTTAATACTTCAACTAACCAGTTCTTAACTTCTGGTAATAATGCTTTTTCAGATATATTAACACAAGTTAACATTTGGTTAGCTATCATTTTATTTGATAATACTGTATGTAATGCAGTATGTGTTCAGTTCTTTATTGTTATTAAATTGAGTGGATGATTGCTTCAGCGATAATTAGTGTCTGTTTCTGGGTTTTGGCAGAGCAAATGGTGTGTGGTTAGTTTTTCGTTTGATTTGCTCATTCAGACTTTTTTTATAAGCTAAAACTTTTTTCCTAAACTTCCTCCTCTTTATTCTCATCTGAAACCACTCAATTACCTCATTCAATATCTTATACAATATTTCTATCATACATTACTCTTAGATAAAAACCTTAACTTAACTAAGGCTTGAGCAGCTTCGTCTTCGTGCCAATATATCTTAGCATTAGCAACTCAGCTTCTCCATTCACTTCAAGTTCGGTATTCAGATTTTTTATTTTTCTTTCGGTCTATATCGTTCTCATCAAACCTAAGAATTACCCAATCATCTTTATATTTATGTATAATCTCTTTCATTGCATAGTATAAAGATATAAACATATCTTACTATGGGAGTATGAATGTCTAAGTCAAGAGAAATTTTTAATTACGACTTGACTTATTTAATTCTTCTTTAATTCGCTGTAAATCTGTCTGTATCTCCACTAACTTAGTTTCTATCTTAGTAATATCTATTTCCTCAGTCTTTTTCTCCAAAGCCTTGATACGTCCATTTAGGTTACTCCAAGTAGCTCATAGACTAAATACGAACACCACAAATGTTACTATCGTTCAAGGGTCTGTTATATAATTATAGAATGCTTCCATCGTCTTTTCACATATCAATTAAAGGGTCAGACTTAGTTTCTCACACCTTTTGTCAGAAATAGAAACTTATTACCATAAGCATAGCATTATTAAATAATGATGTTTCTATTCATTGTAGAGTTAGATATATTGTTTGGAAACTAAGAACTAAGGTCAAGATTAAGAATACAAGCTTAGTTACTGACATAGTTTTTCGGAATTTCATAGTATATTATGAATATAAATATTATGATAGTCAAGTGTATAATAATGGTTTTCTTATTTTCAAGATGTTTTTTTTATTTTCTCTTGACCTTAAAAATATTTGTGGAACTTATATAAAAAGAGGTCAGATTTATAGACCTCTTTTTACATACGAAGTATTTTTTATATACTGATTTCTATTCAGATTTCTATTTCTTTTTTAAGACACAGGTACATTTCCATCTACTCATCATCGGAGATTATTATTAGCTGGGTTTATCCAATTAAATGGTCTGCTCGACTGTGTAATAAATGTAGATGAGCTATAATAGTTTCAAGGTCAATATCAGGTTGTATTTACTTGTGAAGATGATGTTGTTATACTTCAACTAAATGGAAACATATAATTATTTCCCCATTGGAAGTATCAACCACAATTAGCTGCAGTATAAGCACCTCAATATTCATAAGCCTCTGTAGCTCATAAATTTTTATCAGCTATTGTGTACCAAGTAGTTCAGTTTCCACTTATTGATATTAGTCATACTGTAGGGTTGTGTACTATTCATATATTAACACCATAATGGAATGTCCAACTCCATCAAGATTTTAGTGTATCTTCACTTTCTAATGGGTTTACTGCTACATCTTTTTGTGGGCGGATAGAAAATCATTCACAAGAATAGGAACCTTGTGGAACATAAATATAATTTTTACCAAAATCAATACAACCAAAGTATCAACTGTACACATCACTACACCAATATCTACCAACTGAGTTATCTCAAGCATTTCGTCTTGAGCCATCTTCATTTATGCTTCAAGCAATAGGCATTTTTAAATAATTTCGATATGCTCAAGAATTGAAAATTCCCCATCATTGTAATATAGTTTTAATATTTGTTACATCTGTAGTAGTAGGTACGTGAAATCAGTCTGGACAAGGTCATTGAGTTGCTAAATGTGGTATTGGCTGTTTCTTATATATCATATTTATAATTGGCATCTCTTTTTATTAGTTATAAAAGTCTGATTTCTATTCAGATTTCTATTTCTTTTTAGCTTATTCAGTAGCATCACTTCATCCTATTATAGTAATCACTTATTTCTTCTGCAGTTCTTGCTTTACCATCAAATAATACATCTGAATAATATGCTTGTTGTTGTAAGCTACTACTATGTGAAGCTCTACCTATTTCAATAGTTACATTAGGTGTTGTACTTCAAGTTAATGAGCTTGTTCAACTTCATACTTGACTTCAGTTAATATACCATTTCACACTTCAAGGAGTATATGTTACTGTATATAAATTCCAATTAGTTCAAGGGTTGAAGTTATATTGATTTT